>VFQN01002468.1_pt1 | contig 28444 bp, 42 predicted proteins | sample 3512371 | NCBI WGS metagenome assembly VFQN01 (sample SAMN10412370, study PRJNA504923) | tailings metagenome | isolation source: Replicate 2 from Balatoc abandoned mine | place: Philippines: Itogon, Benguet | collected 2017-08-28
CGTGGTCGCGGCCGGCTGAAAGACAAAGGGAAGTGGGGGAGTACGGCAAGCGGGATGCAGGGCAAGGCAGGCGCGGGGCTGGGGCCTAAGAGGCTCACAACCAACCCCGCGTGCCGCAGGGGGCAAGGCATGCAGCCCCCTGCGGGTGCATACACGTGGGACAGACAGGTGACAACGAGGAACCCGGCTCCACAGTGGTTGTGGCCAGAGTAAGCGCCAGTGGCTCCACGTTCCGGCGTCCTTGAGGAAGGGCAGCGATGCTCTGGCCGCCCGGTAGACGTAGCCACGAGGTCCCGGGCGACGCCACGCTACACGCCACCCACGCGCTCCCCCGAAGCAACCCCACCCGTGCGACCCTACCCAACCCGCTGGTACCGCCGGCTGATAGCCGCCGACTGAAGGACTGCCGCAGAGTGCTGCTTGTGCTGCCGCTGCTGCTGTCGCTGCTGCTGCAGCTGCTGCTGTTCCTAAGAGTCTAAGGTGATTGCTAAGGAAACGCGAAGTGGAGCAAGTGGTAGGACGCGCGTTGTAATCGGTAGCGGGGGGCGGGGTTAACCGCAGAACGTCAAAGGAACGGCAACCCGTGCCATCGGTTACTGATGGGTGCCGCAGGGCCGTAAGGGCGACGAGAGAAAGCGGCAGCGTACGTTCCTGGCTGCTGGCAGCCGCATAACTTCACTTCCGGCGCGCACCCGAAACCCCCGTACGAACACCGTAACGGCACGTGTACCGAACACTCCCTAACAGCGCATCAGGGAATGGTACTGTACCGCTGCTGCGTGTGAGTTGATGGCTCTGTCCCCTCTGCCGCCCGTTCCCGCAGCCAACGTGCAGGCGCTGGCAGCCGGGCAGCAGCTGCCGTACGGCGGCGCCCGCGGGCCCACCTCCCCCGCCGCGAATCCCGAGGCCGCCATGATGGGCCCACGTCCCACCACCATGCCGCGGGACCACTCGTAAGGGGAGGCTGCTGGGGCGCCGGCTGCACATGCATGGTGATGAGCATGTGCACGTATGTGCTTTGGCAGTGCCATAGGTTGGGGCCAGGGCCCGCACAATAGGGTGAACCTGATCCCGCATAAGTAGGCCTTTGTATAGCTTGAATGGTGGGGTTGCTGGTATTGGGCAATCATGTGCCTCCCTGTTGGGCGTTGCGTTGTCGCATATGTGGATGGCTGCAAGGGGAGCGGCTTCTGTCTCGGGCGAGGTGAGAGCGGCTGCGAGCAAGTCAGCAAAATCTTGCAGTCCGAGGGAGTGACTTCATGCAGCTATCGTCGTACGAACATTAGCACCACCGGGCTGTTGTGTGACGTTCTTTGGAGTGTGCCGGTACGTTGCCATGCGCTTGCAAGCGAGTGGCTGGTGTGCCGTAGGTTGCCATGTGCCGTGCTCCGAAGCGGTTGACCGACCCGGCAAGGTGGGCGGCGCTGTTCATTCAGCGGAGTCGGTGGGGAGTTGGAGAACTTGCGTTTGACACGTGCAATATGGTTACTTCCGCAATTATGCAGAGAGTTGTATGTGGCAGTGAGCACTTATGTATCAACCTTTCATGTCGTGCTTTTGTCTTATGTTTGTCTTGGCCCCCCTGCCCCAAATTTGCAAGGCGGCGGGCAGCAGTGATGGACAGTAGGGAACATGTTTGGCAATCTGCAATCTGCAGTATGGCATAGAATAAACCATTTAAGCACACCGTAGCCAGGTTTGTCTGTTAACACCACTGTCTGTAATACCAGCTTACAAGTTGTACGGCACCGTTCGCAGTGTAACCACGCAAACGAGCACGCCTGGTGCTCCCGGCCCCTTCGCAGAGGTGACACGGTGTGAAACGGCGACTCCTTGCCCATGGCGCCCCATGTCATTGTCCCTTCATCCGGGGGCCTGTTGCCAGCCAAGATTTTTGCACAAGCCGATAAGGGTCGCCTGCCCCCAGCCCAGCTCAGCCCCCAGCCACTGGCCGCCATTTGGTCAAAAGCGGTTGCCGTAAGCCTGCATGTGAGCAACCGAGGCCTGAACAGGGCGCGCTGGAGACACCTTCGTTCATGATGGCATAACAGTCCTGCTTACGTCCAGGAGAACCAACCCCACTCGGCTCTATAAAACAGTACTGATCCACGGAGCACCACCTGTTTCCTTTCGTGGGGGGCACCCACGGCTCGCCCTCTCAGCATGCAGCAAAGAACATCACTAGCAGCAGTTACCACCCTGCACGTCCACGGCAGTAACTCCAGCAAGCCGCCACCCAGGCGACAAAGACACGCAATCAAAGGCACAAAGGAAGCGCATCCAAAACTGCTGCAGTTCGTCTCCTACAAAGCCCCCACCCTGCCTGCGCGTGACCACACCTGCGTGTTTGCCAATCATATGAGGGCCTGCATACTGTGCTGCAGTTCCGCAACCCTGTCCGGCAACACGGAATGCGCTGCGCCTTGTCATGTACGTCATGCCTGCTTCTGGACCGAGCCCTGCAGGGCCTCCGAGATCGTCGTACCCACGTACTTGCCCTCCATGTGCTCCCGCATGCTTAACCGGTGTGCCGCCAGCATCTTCGATAGCTCAAGCTGTTGCTGCCTCTCCATTACGCCTGTCAACCCGATTGCCCCAATCAGGAGGTCCTCTGTCCTGAACGCGGAGTTCTCCTTGACCTCCCGTACGACACTGTCAACGCTGGCAGCCGCCCCTTGGGAGTCGCCCTGGGAAGGCGCCTCTCCAGATGTTTCTCCGCCTTCGGATGTTGCTGCCGCACTGCTTTCTGGTTGTGGGGCATCCCGTGTGGCTAGCCTCCTGGCCACCAGCAAGCTGGCAGGGTGGAGGCACACAGCGTATGCTGCGGGGAAGTGCCGGGCAGGGTGCACAGTGGTCAACGGAGCCTCGAGGGTATTGTGAAGATGCTACCGCATTTGTGGCCCTCTGTGCTTTAGTTGCACCGTATTACGCCGCATTAGGCCGCTTTACGCCGCTTCACCGCGCCAATCACTCCTTACGCGTACCTCTTGAAGCTGTGCCAATATCGCGTGCCATGTGTTGGAGAAGCATTGATTCCAAATTGGGTCTTCTGATAGGTCAACGGGCAAGACGCGTAACGATAGAGGAAGCACTGAACTTTCCGACTTTGGTCGCAGGGCAGCCTTGTCCTGTGGTGGCAAATGTAATCAAGGTACTTTGTTTCGTCTAACATGCCGCACGCATCCTGCAACTGCAGCTGAGAGTGTTGCGCGGATTCAAATAGTACGGGCTTTGATGGCGTGTTGCAGTGTTTCCGCACAGTACCAGGCGTTCTTTTCAATATGACGACCTTATAGACGGCTGATTAACACGCCCTAACGTAGACGTGCCCCTCGGCTGTGACAAGAATAGGGGCTGACCATGACCGGTAACGACAGACAAGACCTAGGACGCACCTGCCATCACTCTATGCATACATCATATGTGAGTACAGCTTGAGCTGCTAAGGAGCCCGGGTCAACTGGGCATTCAGCCTTGGACCAGAAGGCATTCCATGGAGGGAGCGTGGTCTCAAGGCGCTGACCTGCCGCTGAAGGACGGGGAGCAGACAGCAGCGCAAAGGAACACAACTGTCTTCAATTCGGATGACGACTTATCCAGCTTTCTTGCTGGTAAGAGAGCAGTACCACTCGGGCTCCTCCCTGCGTAGTACGGAGAGGAGCACTTCAGACTCCTTCCTGTTTCCCTCACCTCCCAGGGTTGCGCGCCAAGTACGCCACCCTATATGCACAGGCACCCGAGCTACAACAGGCTGATGCGGGTGAGGCAGGGTGCTCGGCACAAAGGCGGCACCGGTAGCGCCAACTGCCTGCTGTCATGCCGCGTGCGCGTATGTCTACAGCAAATGAACCAACGCCGTCGTTTACCGCAGGGGGTGGCGAGCCCAACGATGCCGCTGCTGTCGCCCCTGTCAGCTACGGCACGTACAATGATGCTGGCTCGGCAGGCGGCTTCACGGACGACCCCCTGCTCGCCGGCACGTCTGTTGCATTCGACACAAAGCTTTTGCAGCTGCGCTCCAGCCTGCAGTCCCTGCAGCAGCTGCTGCCCCCGCCACGCGCTACCACCACAGCCAACCTGCTTGACAGCTTCATAGCCGTGGCTGGGCCTCAGGGCCATATTTCCACCGGGGACTCAACGGACTCCCGGGGTGCGCACGGTGGCAAGGCGGACCCTGTGGCAGGAGACTCGCTGCTGCGTGCCTCGGAGCCAGGCAGTGAGGTTCACGAAGTAGGCTCAGGAGCTGGGACCGTGGGAGCGGCGGCAGCTGTGCAGAGAGGCACCGATGGAGGGCGCTCGACGGAGGCAGGGGACGGCAGTGGCAGTGTTGACGGCGAGGATGCGGCGTTTCGGGAGCTGGCCGCAGGCTACAGCCGCCGAGTGCTGCTGCAGCCGCCCTCGAGTGAGGCCTCGGCGGGCTCTCTGGTCGCCGTGCAATCGGCGGGGCTGGGCCGGGACGAGGAGCCGGTGCCACCGCCGCCGCAGCAGCCGCACCATGAGCTCAGCCAGGGCCCCACTGGTCAGCATGAACAGCTAAGCGGCAGCCCGCGCCGTCAACCCTACTACTCATCGGGCCCGCAGCAGCCCAGCCGCTTGGCGCAAGCGTCCACCGCTGGAGAAGTCCGGGTATCAGAAGGCTACAGCGCACAGGACAATTTGGCTGGGGCTGCCAGGTCCGGTGGCAGCTTTACGGACTGGAGCTCTGCGGTCGCGGGGGGGCATGCAGCCCCGCACGCTGCCCTCGAGCCTGGACACTGCCATGGCACTGGAGGGCATGAGAAGCCACATCACAGCAGTGTGGACATGGACGGGGAGGCGCCGGAGCGGCAGCACATGGAGGACGAGGAGGAGGCCGGGCAGCGGTGGGACTCAGAGCAGCAGCGGCAGCTGGAGGCGCTATTGGCGGGGCAAGGAGAGTACATCAGCTCACCACAGGCTAAGGAACTGCTGCCGTACCAACACGAGGCCGCTCTGAACCTAAGCGGGGCCGGGGCCATGGCGTGGGGGTACGAGCGGGGAGAGGAGAGCCATGCGCCGTCTGAAGGCCAGCGGCACTCAGTGACAAGCAGCGACGAGGTGCCAACTTTGGAGGAGGCTTCAGCCGGGGAGCAGCAGTGGGGGGGGCCGGAAGGGCTCGGTGATGAATGTGCCTGTGGCCACGGCAGTCCGCCGGGCAACAGCCGGGGCGCAAGCAGCGAGGCCTGGGAGAGCGGTGACGACGTGGAGGGTGGGGCGCAGGGGGTTTCCGCAGCGGCTGCGCCATGGACAAGTGGCTGGGATAGCGGGCAGCAGGGTTCGGTACCTTCAAGCCGTGAGGGAAGCCCCAGCATGGAAAGGTCATCCCCTGTGCATGACGGGTCGGCATCAGGATCTCCCAGGGAGGGATCTGGCGGTGAGGGCTTGCAAGGTGCGGGGGCCGGCCTCGAGGGGCAGCACGCCACGTGGCGCAGCTTGGGTGTGCTGGAGTTGGAGCTGGAAGGGCCGGGGCAGGACCAGGTGAACAGGGGCCTCCAAGGGCCCCTTACGGACGGCTACGTGCCCTCTGGGTCCCCAGACCACTGGCGCACCAGGCTTGATGGCCCCGAGATGCGCATGAGCGAGACTTTTGCAACAGCTGCAACAGCTGCTGTTACTGGCACCTCGTTACGGCCGAGCCCGTCCCGGTCGAGCCCCGGCTTGGGCTGGTCCCCTGCTGGCGTCGCGGCCAGCGGCGATGGACAGGGAGCCCCTCGGCAACGGAGGCGTTGGGATAGCCCCGTGCAGGCCTCCTACCCCTTGCCATCGCATGGGGCGGCGATTGCAGACAGCTTCGGTCACAGCCCTAACCGGGTGCCGACCTACCCGCCGCCCGGTTACCTGCTGCGGCAAGCTATCGCAGGCCAGCAGCTGAGCCCTAGCGCAGCAAGCCCAGCGCGGTCAGGGGACAGCACAGACGGCAGAGCGGGACGGGCGACAGTGCAAACGGAGGACGTGGGCACTCCAGGTAGCCACCGTGACGGCACCCCAGCGGGCACGGATGTGGCACAGCCGCACGGTGAGGGGCAGGGCGACAGCGCCACTGGGTCACTCGGCGTCAGCATAACGGCCGGGAGCAGCATCCAGGGTGCAGTGGCACCAGCCAGCCTTTTCAGCTCAGGGGACGAAACTCACGGGAGTCCTGGGGCACAGCCGGCGACAGGCGCGCGCGTGGATGGTGGGGGACTTGCGTCCTTGCCGCACGGCTCGGTGTGGCGGCGGGGGCCGCCGTCGCAATCCCTGCGTCTTGCACCGCCAGCATCCTCATGTGAAGGCCAGGAGCACCCGCAGGGGTCCACACGCCGAACTCAGGGCTCCAAGCAGGCGGTGGGCGTGGGGCAGTACGGCATTTCCGACGGCGCACGGACAGGCCGAGGAGTATGCAGCCAGAGGGCGCGGGAGCAGGAGGGCAGGGAGCAGGAGCGGGAGGCTGTGCAAGGGCAGCAGGAACCTGGCCACGACGTGGACCACGTGCTGTGCGGGTCACCCACAGGGCAGCAGGCTGCAGCCAACAGCAGGGCCCAACACGGCCTACGCGAGGAAGGTCGTGCTGTGGCAGCCACGGCAGGAGAGGACACTGTGGCGCCGCATGCTGGCGGTGCGGAGTCTGGCGGCCCTGCAGCGGGTACCTTTGGGACCTCAGCGGCTGTTGGTGAAAACCCGTACGTGTCGGGGCGCGGCGGGATCGCTTTCTCAATTGGGGTTGCCTCTGACCCGGTAGCCGGGAGGTCGCCTCTAAACAAGCGCGCTGCAACGCCCCCTGCAGCCGCCGCTGCTGCAGTGCCTGTCGGGGCACCCGCTGCTACCCACACAGCAGCTGTGGCGGCCGCGACCACTGGTTGCTCCCTAGACTTCTCTGCCCAAACGCTGCCGCTGCCCAACGCCACGCACCTGGACTGGGAGGGGCTGAGCAGGCAGCTGCGGGAGGGCGGTTTTGGAGCTCTGCACCTGGCGGAAGTCCAGGTGCCAGCAGCACCGGTAAGCGGCAGCGTAGACGCCCGCGCGGCTGCCTCTGCGGAGCGCGCAAGTGGTGAGCCCGCTGCAGCTACGACGGTTACGGTTCGCGTCCCGGAGGCCTACGCGCTGCACCGCTGCCTGTCGGGGCTGCTGGAGCACAGTGCGCGGCGGCAGCGGCTGGTGTCGGAGCTCCTGGCGGCCACGGAGCAGGGCAGCAAGGTGCAGCAGCAGCAGGAGGACGCCATGAAGTGGGTGATGTGTGCGGTGTGGGTAGATGCGCGGGGCCACGGCAGAGAGACAGTGGACAAACTGCCGAGCTGTTGACACGGTGTGCTGTTTCTTTTGGACTGACCGTTGTACCCGCTGCGTGCTCTTCAGGGAGCTGCAGCGCGAGGCGGCGGCGTCCCGTACTTCCGCGGAGCGCACAAGGCGGGAGCTGGCGGAGCTGACGTCGCAGCAGATCCCCAAGGTGCGGGGGAACGTCTGTGTTGTGCTGGAGCACGCGTGTACCGGCAGGAGGTCCTCGGAGCACGCTTAGTCGAATGCCACCAGTCAACACCCTGTTACCTGCCTTCTAGTCGGAACGCCGCGCCGCCATCCGGAAGTTGTCACTGCAGCTGTTCTCTCACCCTTCTCCATTCCTATGCCCCCATCGGCAGTTGGAGGCCAAGCACGCCGCCGCAGCCGCTAAGCTGCGCGCCGAGGCGACCAAGCTGCGGGAGGCGCTGGCGGCGGCGCAGGCGGACGCGGCGGCAAAGGCAGAGGAGGTCAGCGGCGTCGGGTACTAGCTTGGATGTGCTTCCCGTGCACTGTTGCTTTCAGGCACTGCCCAATGCAGCAAATGCAGCATTGACCTGGAAGTACCTTGGGAGCCCCCGCAACAAGATGATTCCCGGTCGGGGCTTTGGCGACCCAGCCCTTCCACGGTTTTGCCGTGTCGCGACTGCACCTAAACACCAGGGTGGTTCCTGAAATTACCTACGCTGCAGCAACTCGTAAGGCTCTCCTTTTGGCTGCTCCGCTCCGCTCCGCAGGTCCGCTCCCTGCGTGCGGCGGTGGGGGGGCTGCAGTCCGCCGCCGCCCACGGCGCTGAGGTCGAGGGCGCTGCGCTGCGGACCCGCGTGGCGCAGCTGGAGGCGCAGCTGCGGGCCCGCGACAAGGAGCTGGAGAAGGCCAAGGCAATTATGGTGGGGACTTGGGACGGCATCGCTATTTGGGGGTACGATTGCGGACATTCGAATTCGGCGGGTTGGGGAGTGGCATCGAGGATCAAGCTGCCCAGAGAAATCAGCAACAGGCATCTACGACAGATAAGGCGACAACAGCGCTGGAGCACATTACGGAATAATGAAAAGCGCTTGCGTACCGTGTCCTTTGATGTACCTCACAGGACCAGTCCGTGGGCGCCGCCTCGGACGGCCAGGCCAACGCGCTGGACCGCGCCTACGAGGCGGAGGCGGCGGCGCGCAAGGCGGAGGCCGAGGCGGCGGCAACGCGTGCCAAGACCGGCCAGCTGGAGCAGGTGCGGCCAAGTGCTGCCACTGCCATTACCGGCAGGGCATTTTCCGTCTGGAGGACCGTTGGCCAGCTGGCGCCCACAAGCGCTGGATTCTTGCGCACCAGAAAACCGTGTCATGTCCTAAATTTGGGTGAGGGTAATTCTCATCCCGTAGACCTGGTGTAATATCGTTCGAGAAGACATAAGTGCTTGCGTTCTGCCTTTCGTGCAGGCGCTGCGCAGCCGCGACCGCGACGTTGCCTCCATGCGGGAAGACCTGGCGGCGGTGAGGGCCGCCAGCGCGGCGGCGGGCGCGGCGGCTGAGAAGCGCTGTACGGCGGCGGAGGACGCGGCGCGGCGCTGGGAGGCGGAGGCGGGGCTGGCGCGCGGGCGGCTGAAGGAGGCGGAGGCGGCGGCCAGGGCGGCCAAGGCTGAGCTGCTCAAGCAGAAGGCGGAGTCGGAGGTGGGCGGGTGTCGATGCGTGGGTGCTGTTGCTTGTTGATGCTGTGGCTGGGCCTGCACTGAGCTCTGCCTCACCCGTCAGGGTGTGCCTGTGGGTGCAGTGAAGCCGTTCGCACTAGGACACTGGCATAGAGAACTGCGCGTGAAGTGTCGTTAAAACTTTTTGGCGTGTATACTTTGAAACTGTCCTTAAACCCTCAAAGTAAACTGAGTCAGGCTGCTGTCTGCGTGTCAAGAGCCATGATCCGCTGCCCGGTGCAGGCGCTGCGCTCCAGCGCGTACGACGAGATCTACCGCCTGGAGGATGAGTGCCGTCAGCGTACGGCGGATGCCGCCGCCGCCCGGCAGCGCGCCGCCCAAATGGAGCACGCGGTGCGCGGCCGCGAGCGCGAGCTGGCCAAGGCGCGGGACGAGAAGGAGGCGGCGCGGGCTGCGGAGAAGGAGCGCGTGAGGGTGGGTCTTTCAGGGGCGTGCGACGCAGCTCATTCTGTGTTCTTTGCACACCTCGCGCATTGCTATCCAACCGTCGCAACCACGCAGCACATTTCCCGTGGCTTTTATGGGGACAGCACTCATTTGCCCTTCATGCCTTACCACCTGTGCCGTCTTGCTCCCTGCTCCTTGGCCCGTATGCAGGTTGCCGAGGAGGTATCGGTGCGGCTGGAGACGGAGCTGCAGGCCACCAAGGTGCGGCTCGCGCAGGCGGAGGGGCAGCTGCGGGGCCGCGAGCGCGAGCTGGGCCGCCTGGCGGAGCTGCTGCGGCAGACGCAGGGCACAGAGTACGAAGCGTGGCTTAAGACGGCCAAGGTGGAGGAAGGTGCGTTTGGAGGCGGCCGCGGGGTCCATGGGTAGAACCCAGGCAAACACAATTTTTCCTGAGTTGGTGGTAGCCTTGCTTGTGTCGGCCACGTCCGATGGCTAGAAGCAACTCCTTGGCAGGTTATTGAACGTACCTTTGGCTGTGTGTCGGTGCTGCCTGTCCCTGCCCACGTGTTCAGGCTCCAAGAAGCTGGAGAGCGACTTCACCGCCACGCGGCTGCGGGTGCTGCAGCTGGAAGCGGCGCTCAAAGGGCGCGACAAGGAGCTGGACAAGGCGGGCAGGGCGACGGAGGCGCTCAAAGCGGAACTGCACGAGGTGGGGCGGGGCGGGAGCCGTCATGGGAGCGGCAATGTCCTCTGCAGTGGACACCATGTGCTTCGGTGCGCTGCTGCGCCTGCCTGGGTCCAGATTCATTTGTTTTAGGTCTGTTTGCTGGGCTGTGCCGGCTTCGTCGTGTACTCTGGGCGCTGCAAAGACACTTGTTGACGTAGGCGTATGGGCCACCGTGGTACCTGCCCTGAGCTGTGTCCCTCCTCCCGCAGCTCACCTCCCGCCTATTCAAGTCTGAGGAGGCTACCCGTAAGGCGGAGGCCGAGCTGGCGGCAGCCCGGGGCAAGGTGCTCACCCTGGAAGGACATCTGCGGTAAGCCTGGCGTCCTTACACTCCATACACCTCGCAAAGCTCCTGCGAGCCACATGCAAACCACAGGAAACGCCTTTGCTGATTGCACCCCCTTATCCCTTCTTTCGATGTTACCCTCCCATCACTCCGAGCCTCCAATAAAACGCTCCCCCACAGTGTCAAGGAGCGCGAGCAGGACCGTCTGGTGCGCTCCCTGGAGTCCCTCAAGGCGGCGGAGGCGGAGGTGGCCGGGCGGCAAGGCGGTCTGGAAGAGGCGGTGCGGAGGCTGGACGGCCAGCTGATGGCGGCGCGGCAGCGGGCGGCGGGGCTGGAGGGGCAGCTGCGGGGGCGGGATGCGGCGGCGGAGCGCCTCAACAGGCAGCTGGAGGCGGCCAAGGCCGCGGAGTTCGAGCGGGCGGCAAAGGTGCGAGTGGCAGCCATGACAGTGGAAAGCGTTGTAGGCTTCGCTTTGCGTTGGGTCGGCGTGCCGTCCGCGTGCGGTACAGGCCGCAACGTATCCGTCATCTTGTCCTCTTTACCCCTCGAACTAAATGCACTGTTGCTCCCGCTGTGCCCTACACTTTCTCACATGCTTCTTCTTACCCCCAGACCAGCAAGGCCGAGGAGGCTGCGCGGCAGGCCGACTCCGACTCCGCAGCCCTCCGCCAGCGTATCGTGCAGCTGGAGGGGGCGCTGCGGGCCAAGGAGCGGGAGGCGGAACGGGGCCAGCGCGCGGCCGAGGCGGCCCGGGCGGCGGAGGCGGAGCTGGCGGTGCGTCTGGCGGACGCGGAGGCGGCGGTAGGCAAGATGGAGGGGGAGGCGGCGGCGGGGCGGCAGCGCGCGGCGCAGCTGCAGGAGGCTGTGCGGGCCAGGGAGAGGGAGCTGGTGGCGCTGACAAGGTCGCTGGAGCAGGTGGGGCCTAAGAGGGGGCAAACGGGGGGGTGGGGGTGTGAGCAACACGTGGGAAGGCACTTCAGACGGTTGTCATAGGCTCATGGTAGAGCTTCTAGGTTCCTTGTGGTTCCCGCTGATCCGCAGTCGGATTGGCCGAGGTAAAACTGTTCCGTCGAAATTGGGGCAGGCCATGGAGGCAGAACCGTGTGAAATGCGATCTTCAGCTGACACGCTACTCCACGCCTTTTGCCCCTGTCCATGCAGGTCCGTGCCGCTGAGCACGAGGCGTCCGCCACCGCCGACCGCACTGGGGAGGCGGCGCGCAAGCTGGACGGCGAGGCAGCGCAGGTGTGCCCATGCTTCATAAAGTACACAAACAGGACACATCGGAGTGTGCACGGTTCAGCTCAAGATGTTGGAACCTGTTGCTGCGGTTGCGCCTTCCGCCAGGCCACTGTAACACGCCACCATGCGTGTCTTCTTGCACCGACGCGCAGCATGTCCCTGCATTCTAGTACCTCTGGCAGATCCAAGTTTTGCAACCCTGGCCCGCCTGGCATTAATTGCGTCACATTGCACACCAGCAGCGCTCCTTGTTACAATGCACGACAGGGCAGCATGGATAGGCGCAGCGCAAGCACCGAACCCTGTACTTCCCGGGCCATATCCCCCGTATGCCCTCCCCCGCAGCTCCGGCAGCGCTCCCTGCAGCTGGAGGCGCTGCTCAAGGCCCGCGACAGGGAGCTGGAGCGCGCGCACCGCGCCACGGAGGCGGCACAGCAGGCTGCGGCCGACGCGGGCACAGCGGCGGCAGAGGCGCAGGCGGCGGCACGGCGGCTGGAGGGCGAGGCGGCGGCGCTGCGGCAGCGGCTGGTGGTTGTGGAAGGGACGGTGCGGGCGCGAGAGCGGGACCTGGAGAAGGCCGAGAAGGCCCTGGAGCAGGTAGGTCCATACCATTTTTGCAACGACAGCAGCTGGGAGCCTACTGTTAAGACTGCGGTTTGTCGCAGTGGAGCCGTCTGATTGCCTCCTTCTTGTCCGCTGTGTGCAGGCACGTGGCACGGAGGCCGACGTGTCCGCCCGCCAGGCCCGCTCCGAGACCGCCCTGGCGGCCGCTGATGCTGAGCTGGCGGCGCTGCGGCAGCGCATGGGGCAGCTGGAGGCGGCGGCGCGGCAGCACGACAAGGATGCGGAGAAGCTGGCACGGGCATTGGAGCAGAGCAAGGCGGCAGAGGTGTGGCGGGGAAAGAGGAGTTTGCGGTGTCACATGGCGCTTGCGTGTGAGGCAGGGGTGCAGCGTTGAAAATTACAGGGGCTGGAGATGACCCGCAGGGCGTCTTCACTTATCAGTGGGGCAGTCATCGCTGCATAGCTACGGCCCTATGGATTACATGCGAGCGGTGGCAAACATGGGCTTGTAAACATTGCCAAGTACTCGTAATGCGTCGACGTGTTAGTGTTGTAAGGTGTGCTTTCGGCGCGCTGCAGGTGGAAGCGGGCCTGAGGGCGCAGAAGTCGGAGGAGGCCACCCGGGCCGCAGAGATGGCGGCTGCGGCGCTGCGTCAGCAGCTGGCGGCGCAGAGCGGCAGCACCGCCGCCCGCGACCGCGACGCAAAGCGCATGGCGCGGCTGCTGGCGCTGGCGGAGGCCAAGGTGGCGCAGCAGGTGGGAAGGTGTTTGCCTGCCGAATGTGGGGACTGGGTAGGGGTGCACTCACGATATCCACCTGTCATGAGGTTGTACTCAGGATTGGGCGATTGGTCCTAACCCTCTCCAGAGCTTTGCACACACGTCTACACAGCTTTCAATCAAATTGGAAAGGACATGCTGTGTGTTGGTACCGGTGCCCCAGGTTGCAAAGTCGGACGAGTTCGTGCGCAAGGTGGAGGCCGACCTTGGCTCCATGCGGCAGCGCACGGGGCAGCTGGCTGCGCTGCTGAGGTCACGGGAGCGGCAGCTGGACGCGGCGCGCAAGGGCGTGGACGCGGCGCAGGCGGCGGAGGCGCAGCTGGCCGCACAGCTGCAGCAGGTGTGGGTTTACGTGGAGAGACCGCATACATCTTTTTGCCATTGCCTGGAACCTCGGCCGTGTGCCCTGTCTACGGCACTTCTTCCCGTTCGCTTTTTGCAGACCGGCGATTTGCAACATGTCACAGGAACGCCCCCCGCCAACAGGCTGATATCATGAACCTGCCAGGCTGCAAATCTGACTCCTCTTGTTCCCAACACAACACTCCTTAGGCTGAGGAGGCCAACCACCGGCTGGAGGCGGAGCTGGCGGCCAAGCGGCAGCAGCTGACGGCGGCGGAGGCAACGACGCGGGCGGCGCAGCGGGAGGTGGCGCGCGTGACGCGGGCAGCGGAGGCTGCGGCGGCTGCCCGGGCCGAGGCGGCGGGCGCGGCGGCGGCGACGGCGGAGGAGGTGCGGCGGCTGGACACGGACCTCGCGTCCATGCGGCAGCAGCTGCAGCTGGTGGGCAGCGGGCTGCGGAGCAGGGACGCAGAGATCGGGCGGCTGCTGAGGCAGCTAGACCAGACCAAGGCGGCGGAGTACGATGCGGCAAGCAAGCACCTGCAGGTGGGGCTGGGCCTGGGGCTGGCGCAGGGGCAGTGCATGACGGTGGGGGCGTGGTGTTTGGATGGAGGTGGGACGGCGGCGGCCACACCAAGGGTATACACGTCTATCCCACCATGTCGTCTGCCACACCCCTTGGCACGGTTAGAAGAGGTCTCTCTGCTGACTGCCACCTGCACAACACTGATAAACCGCCACCGCTTTCTCACCCAAACCACCCACACAGGCCGAGGACGGCGTTAAGCGGCTGGACGCCGACCTGGCGTCGCTGCGGCAGCGGCTGCTGGCCACGGAGGGCGCGGCCAGGGGGCGGGACGGCGAGGTGGCCAAGCTGCACAAGCTGCTGGAGCAGGTGGATATGTGACACATTCGCAGAACTTTATTGTCCAAAGTTTACATAGACAGGGGACGAAGGGCAGCTGGTGCATGCAAGCTGCAGGAGTAGGTGGGCTCAGCAGGTGTTGGGCACCTAGTGTCGGAGGGCCTCCCGGCGTACCCGTCTGCCGGTAAGGCGCCATGGGGCAGACAGCCTCACCTCAATCCATTTCCTGTACGCCCGACCTGCATGCCTTGCCAATGGTGGTCGTGACCAAGTGCTTGCCCGCCCCCAGGGCCGCGCTTCCGAGCGCGAGCTGGAGAGCCGCGTGGCTGCTGCCGAGGAGGCGGCGGGGCGGCTGGAGGGAGAGCTGGCTGCGGCGCGGCAGCGGGCAGGCCAGCTGGAGGGGCAGCTCAGGGCCAGGGAGCGTGAGGTGGAGCGGGCGGGCAAGGCGCTAGAGGCCGCCAAGGTAGGTACCGGTTACCTGGAGCGTCAGGGCTTCTCACGTACCTTGTTGGAGAAGAGCAGATGTGGTCTCTTCCAGTCACTTGTCCCTGCTGTTTGCTGTGTCCTGAGCAAGCACATCTGTCTCAGGTGGCTGTCCCCTTTCACCCACAACCAATTCACTCCGCCTCTACACCGATTTACCGATCCTTCATCCGGTCATCCTTGCTAGGAATCCTGGTACGGCACCTGTGTGCCCCCTACCTGCTGCGTTCCTTATTACCTGCAATCCTTACTGAGTGTTTGCCCGCCCCCAGGGCCGCGCCTCCGAGCGTGAGCTGGAGGGCCGGGTGGCTGCTGCCGAAGAGGAGGCGGGGCGGCTGGAGGGAGAGCTGGCGGCGGCGCGGCAGCGGGCGGGCCAGCTGGAGGGGCAGCTCAGGGCCAGGGAGCGCGACGTGGAGCGGGCAGGCAAGGCGCTGGAGGCCGCAAAGGTAGGTTAGTGTCATATAGAGCCGCAAGGGCTACTCACGTTGCGTTGTCGACCCTCCGACTAGAAGGCGTTAAGCCACCCTGCTCATGTCTGTCGCTGTCGCTCCCAGTGCGCTTGCTTGACGGCCAGTGCCCCTGCCCCTGTTCCTTTTCCTTGCCCCCCTAGGACCAGCACTCGGACGTGGAGGCCCGGCGGCAGCGCGCAGAGGAGGCCCGGAGGGCGGCGGAGGCGGACATAGCGGCGCTGCGGCAGCGGCTGGCGGTGGCGGAGGGGGCGGTGCGGGCGAGGGAGCGGGAGGTGGAGAAGGCGGTCAGGGGGGCGCAGGCGGACGACGCTGGGCTGGTGGCCAAGGTGCGTGCGGGGCGACTTTTAGGAGGCATTGTAGGGACTATCATATTGACATTCACCAACGTCATTGACCGCCAAAGCTCCATGTTGCAAGGGTAGCTGCGCCGCCTGACACGGTGTGCACTTTGCACCGCAGCTTGCGGCGCTGGAGGAGACTGTACGCCGCTTGGAGTCCGAGGCCGCATCCGCCCGCGGCCGTGCTACGCACCTGGACACGTGCGTGCGTGTCAAGGAGCGCGAGCTGGGCGCCCTGGCACGTGGCTGCGAGACGGCCAAGGCAGAGGCTGCGGAGGCTGCCGCGCGGCGGAGGGAGGCGGAGGAGGAGGCACGCAAGGCGGAGGGCGAGGCGGCGGCGGCCAAGGCCCGGGCGACGCACCTGGAGGGGCTGGTCAAGGTAGGTGTGTTGAAAGGGTGGACAGCAGAGCTTCGGCGTGGATCGTGGAATGCTAGAACCGCCTTCTACAGGATCCGCCCACCTTCCGCAACAAATGTCTGCCCGCGTGTGTGCTTTGGCGTGCCCCAGACTCGCGACAAGGAGGTGGAGCGGCTGCAGCGGCAGCTGGATGCGGGCCGCGACACGGCGCATGCCGGCGCCGCCACCTGCGGCAGGGAGGCGGCGGCGGCCAAGGAGGCGGCGGTGCGGGCGGAGGCAGCGCTGGGCACCGCACGTGCTCGGATAACCGAGCTGGAGGTACGGAGGGGACCAGCTGCTAGCCGGTGACGCAAGCGGCTTTTGTGTTGCCTGCACAAAGCCTGCATTGTGGGGAGTAGGCTGGGACAGTAAGCAGGCTCCGGGGAAGCTGCCTACGGTTAGGCTCCTTGGCTGCAAACCCGCTGTACATTCGCGCTCACGGTGGTTTAGGACCACCTCGAACCAGCGCCTGTGCGGGGTTGAACTACATGACGGTGAAACAGCTCGCGTGCTTGCACTGTGCACCCTCATGGTACTTATTGACACCTGCCCCCTTCCCTCCCCTTGAGTCCAAGCTGCACTCCAGGCAGGCATGCCTACCATGCCTCCTGCTTGTAAACATCGTTTCCGCACCCTGCCCTTACACACAGTCCGAGCTGGTGGCGGCCAAGCGCCACATGGACGGCCTGCAGCGGCTGGCGGGGTACGGCGGAAGGCCGGGGGACGCAGAGGCGGCAGCGGCGGCGGCAGAGCGGGCGGGGCGCGCGGAGGAGGCGCTGCGGCGTCTGGAGGCCGAGCTGGGAGGCCTGAGGCAGAGATACGCGCAGGTGGGGCGAAGGCCCGTTGTCCATTTCTTTTACGTACATCTGCGCTTGGCAGTGCTGCATCCTAGACGCAGAGCTGCCTTCAGTAAGTAATCGGTTCCTTGCTGCCGTATGCTCCGCTATGCTGCCCTTCAGTACCCCTACAACCCTACGATCCGTGCCCTCCTTCCCTCGTCTCCCCCGCCTGCAGCTGGTGCACGTGCACCGCAGCCGCAATGCAGTCTCCATATCCTGGCCATTTTCAGGTAGCCAGCCTTTCTGCACCACGTCAACCTGCCACCAACAATCCCTCTCCCCTCTCCTTGTCCCCCACCTGCAGCTGGAGCACGTGCACCGCAGCCGAGAGGCCACGCTGGACAAGCTCAAGGGTGCGCTGGCCGACAAGGTGGACAAGGAGGAGAAGCGGCTGGCCAGGGACAAGGCGGCGTATGCACGGTAGGGCAGTGTCTTTGGTGGGCGGCGGCAGGTACCAGGGTGTCTGAAGCCAGCCATGCAGCAACAACTCATAATTTTGGGCTGATGTAAGAAGGTGTTCGGGGTCCCTTTTCTGATGCAGGATCCGTGCCGCTTACGTGGCCAGCCGTCCGGCTGGCGGGGCGGAGGGCACGCCGGGTGGTGGCGGCGGCAAGGGAGCCGCCAACGCCGCGGGCGCCATGGCGGCCGCCGCCCGGGAGCTGCGGCCGGTGGAGATCGTGGGGCTGTATGAGACGCGGAGGGAGGCGGCGGAGCAGGAGCTGGCCGCGTGGAGGGCAGAGGTACGGCACAGCTGCAGGGCGTGGGATTGCAGGGGGCATGGGCCCGCCGTGCACGGATTTGCGCACACGTGGCAATCACAATTTCACTTAGATCCGCAGAACATATATGATATCCACGGATCATATACCGTATGCTCAACCGGTCACCGCTTTACCGTGTTGGTTTGGCCGCAGGTCCGCAGCCTGACGGAGCAGCTGCGTGAGGCCCAGAACCTCATCGCGGTGCGGGAGGCCAGCGGCGCGTGGCGGGCGCCTGCGGAGGTGGAGCAGCTGCAGGTGGGGGCGGGTGGGCGGGCTGCGCAGCGGTAAGGCAAGTCAGGGAAAGGGCACCTGGTACCTGGGGGATCCGTACCTTCTGCCCGCTGCATCCCCTCTTGATCGCTTCAGCATTGGCTCTCAACACATTGTAGCCACTTTCCTGTCACGATTGCGCCGCCTACCCATCACTTTCTGTTTTATTTGCACTATGTGAAAGCTTAAATCTCAACCCTGCTCGACAGTCTTGTTCCCTCTTTGCCGTTTGTCCCCTCCACAGTCCCGCGTCATCCTGCTTGAGCGCCGCGTGTCGGAGCTACAGCGGGAGGCGGACAGGGCCGCGGCGGCGGCGGAGGAGGCGGGCCGGGCGGCGGAACGGCGGCAGGCGGAGACGGAGCACCGCGTGACGCAGCTCAAGGTGGGCCAGAGGGGTGGCAAGAAAGGAGGAGGGGGAAGGGCGGAGCGGCAATTTGGGAGCGGGTGGAACAGTAGCACGAGGGTTGTGTCGTTGGAGAAACGGACTGGTCGTTGTGGGAGACTGTGGGCGAGGCTAGTGCATCGAGCAGCTGTTGCTCTCCACATGCTTAACGTGGGCCTGTCATGCAGCAGCGCCAAGCCCAACGCCTGCCTTTGCGTGGCAACGGCAGCCCTGTCGTCCTTGGATACCAGTAGACACTCGACAATGGTTCCGTTGCATCACTCTCAGCCGGTCTGTTGCGTCACTCTCCACCCCGCCCTGCAGGAGGACAATGAGGCGCTTGTGCACGAGCTGGAATCACGGCCCACAGTACAGGAAAACAGGTGGGCTGCTTTATGCAGGGGCAGGGCCTTGAGCAAGTAGGCAGGGACCGGCCCTACCGGTTACCGCAATGTCCACTACCACCAAGGGGGCTGTGGTGTGTGGCGAGTACTCTGCCGAGCCATCCCATGATGTGCGTTCGCTATGTGCCGTGGCCTACGCGACCCTCCCGGCGCACGCAGACGTACCAGCCCGCAGTACCAACACGTGGGTTCTCTGTCTGTACCCATACCTTTTTGAACTTTGCCGTTTGTCGCGCAGAGCCCTAAAGCGCGAGGTGAATATCCTACGCATGCAAGCCCGCAAATTACACAGATGTCAGTCCTTCATCCCTCTCCGGCTGCACCTTGCCTCATGGCCGTGCAGGGCCCTGAAGCGCGAGGTGGAGATCCTGGAGCGGCGGCTGATGGCGGCGCGCGGCAGCAGCGCGCTGGGCGGCCCGGGGGCGGCGGCGGAGGGTGGAGAGACGGCGCTTGGGGTGGCGGCGGCGGCCAGAGGCCGCAGCTCGGGTGCGTGGGGCCCAGAATGTTAAGGGGCCAATCACGGGACCGCAAGGGATGTAGATGCTATTCGTGGTGTGGCATGGTATGGCAGCCGCCTGCCGCTTGAGGTACGATTGCCCCACGAATCCACCAGCCCCCTCAATCGAACCCGACCTGAACGCCGCTGACCCACCAACCCACCAAACTGCCCCCTCCCCTCGTTGCCTTACCCCTTCACCTCGCCCCTGCCCCCTCTCATTCCCTACAGCCCTGCTGTCCACGTCCGCCCGCATGGCGCGCGACAAGGCGCTGCACCGCCTGGGGCTGCGTGCGGTGGAGGAGCTGCCGCGGGAGGTGCTGGTGGACGTGGTGCAGGTGGGTTAGACCGCAGAGCGGCGGAGGTAGACGTGGGGCTGATGGGAGGTGCTGGTGGACGTGATGCAGGTGGGCATCCCTGGGGTCGCGAGGGGGCACGAGTTGCACGGCAGGACGAGTGGCTTGCTGGCCTGCCTGCCCTTTCCTCAGACTGCACCTCACCTTCAACGTTTCAGACATCATAGCAACAGCAAGGCATAGTAAAGTGTCACAGTGCGATGAGTCCAAGCCCCGTCCCGCCCCCCTGCAGGACGTGTGCATCGACCTGGACGTGTCGGATGCCACGTGCCTGCCCGCTGCCGTGCGCAAGGCGTGCCGCGTGCTGCAGGCGGCGCCGCGCATGGAGGCGCACATCAGCGCCGTGTGCGGGGCGGTGTGGGGCCGCGGCGCACGACACGTGCCGCAGCACCTGCAGGGCACCACCGACCCCAACAAGGTACAGCGCGTCGGGCTCTTGGGACAAAACGCAGGCGGGCGAATGCGTGCTGCGGCACTTATGCTGGGAGACGCGCGCTCAGGAGGTGTTACATCCACGTCACGCGCCGTACGAACCTTGTGCAAAGCGCTGCTCCCTGCCGCTGTCCTCACAGGCTAAATTGGTCTTGTCACTGTTGTTGCTGTCCCCTGCTCAAGCCAACCCTCCCAATCCAACCCGACCCCAGGTGCTTGACGTGTTGGAGCAGTGGCTGGTGCTGCTGGACGAGGGGGCGGCGCTGCGGGGGGCCATGGCGGCGGTGGCGGAGGCGCTGGGGGCGCGCGTGGAGGGCATGGCCATGTGGGTGCGGGCGGGGCGGAGGGGTGGGGGCGGCGTGGGCTGGTGGTGCTAGGAGGGCCAGGGGCAGTGTGAAGTGTGGTCTGATGGTCACTGCATGCGGCGAAATGCACGAACCCATGGCACCGTGCTGCATGAAGCCGCCAGCGGGGGGGGGCTGCCTTCCGAGACAGGCCTTACAGTCTTTCAGCAGTGCGCCTCAGTGTGCAGACACCTTACATCTCTCCTTTCGTTACTGCTACCCCTGCTCTAAACCCAGTGACCCATTCTCCGTGTGCCCACCCTGCCACCCCGCCAATACCCCAATGCACACGCAGCCCCATCCGCGGTCCCGGAGACGTGGTGCTGTCCGTACGGCAGCTGGTGGAGGCGGAGGCGGCCGCCCTCACGGCACGTGACTCGCTGGCCGCCGCGCAGGCACACGTGGCGGCGCACCCCGAGGCGCTGCTGAGCCGCCTGTTGGGGCACTTCCAGCGCCTGTTCGACTGCCCGGCGCTGGAGGGCGTCGTACCAACCGCCAACCGCCTGTACGTCAGCCTCAACGAGCTGCGGAACTTGGCGAGGGGGATGGCGGCGGCGGTGGGGCTGCCGCAGGACGCGGGTGAGCGGTGGGGTGGGACCGTGAGAAGGAGGAGCAGGGCGTGGAAGAAGATGTACAGCAGGAAGTGAGCGGGAACGGGAGTAGCGAGAGTAGCGAATTGTAAAATATAACAGCAAGAGTCCACAATTATGCACTTGCAGGTCGTCGATGGCTCCTGGTGAATTGCGCCTCCTGTATATCGATAACTGTATCGCCCCTGCACCCCGCCCGCCGTCCCCTTCGCAGCCCCCACCGCGCTCATGGCCCGTGTGCAGCAGCTGGTGGAGGCGGAGGCGACACCCGCAGCCGCAGCCAACAGCAGCAACACCAACAGGCCTCCCAACGCCGACTCCCACAGCCGCCTCCTGCCCGACTACATCAAGCCGCACCCGCACGCCTCCTCCCCCTCCCCGTCCTCCACGCAACCACCCGCCCAACCTTCCTCCGCCTGCAACCCCGAGACCACTGCCGTACTGGACCAACTGCTCGCACTCTTTGCCGTACACTCGGTCTCGGAGCTGCCCGGCGCTGCGGATCGCGCGGTGTGTCGGCTGCGGCGGCTGGACGCTGCGCTGCCTCGCTACCAGCGGCTGGCGGGGCAGCTGCTCGAGGTGCTGCGGGTCACAGAGCTGGAGGAGGTGCTGCCGGCGCTGCAGGCGGCGATCAGGGCGGCGGCGGAGCAGGGGGCTGCGGTGGCGATGGCGGGGGCGCGGTAGGGAACTTGGAAGTGGTTTGTGAAGGGTTGCGGCGGCGGTGGGGAAGCGGGGGGAAGCAGGGACGTGATGGGGCTGGCGAAGGGGAAGAGGCGTAGCGAGGAGCGGGGGGAGGCCCGTTGGCGAGGGGATGGATGGGCTGTTGAGAGGAGGAGACAAGTGGGGGTGCCGATGGCAAACGTGGCGTGGAACGGCGATTCTTTTTGGGCTGCGGGAAAGCGTTGGGTTGGCGCGGCGGCGAAAGCTGCAGGGCGGCGGCAACTGGGTGGCAGATGGTTAGGAACAGTGAAAGGGCGTGCAATGTGGGTTGTAGTCAGTGCTGTGGCGTAAGACTGCAACGTCACTGCATTGGAGATTCAGGCTTTGCTTGGACGATACCCTGGGTGGCGTTGCGCTCGCCAGGTTGTGCTGGCTGCCATGCATTTGAAGGCCGCATCAGGTCTACCAGTGTCAAACAGGTACTGGTGTCAATGGCGCTGACAGGCTTGACAAAGGTTCCTGCCGCTCTTTCCTTTGTTTGAGAGGCTTGGGTGGGCTCACACGGGCGGGTACATGGGTGGTTACCGTAAGGCCAACACCCAGCAACTTCGCTGCCGGAGTTGCCAGTAGTACCTGCGCCGCTTGCTGGAAGGGACGCCGTTACTATTCAACTACTTCACTGCTACTGTTCTCTTCACGTTAGAAGTGCAAGCACAACGTACGGCGTGTGCTGGTCTGTGCTGGTTGACCGTGTACCAGAGGGCCGTGTACTCTCGCCCATGCCACGCAACCACGTGCCGTTGCACACCAATACCCGGTGGAGTGCTGAGACCCCTGGCTGGGGCTTCCCGTATCCTGTATGTGGAACGCAGGAGACCTGGATCGGTACTGCTTACCGGCAAGGCTGGATCCCTGCCCACTTGCACCTACTACCTTGCTCGGCGCAAGGCAGTGCCATGGCGTGCGTCAGCGAAGGGCCCAGTACAACTCGGGCTGAGGAATGATGCTACGTTGCAATCATTTTGTAATCTTGTTTCACGAGCCGTGTATGGGGCACGCAGGGGGATGCGTGAAACGCGTGGAAATCCGCGGGGCTCCTTCGCGCTTTGGGTCGGTCCCCAGGTAGCAAGGATACCAGGTCCTCGAAGAATACATCAAACACAATTATTTGACATGAACATGCGCGATGCTATTTTGCATTTCACTCACGTAGAAATGCAACAGCCAGAAGGGTCAACAAGGGTCAACAAGTCGGTCGGGGGCCCAGTATCACCGCGATGAGCACCAAGAATTATCGAAGATATTATTATATCACCCTATCATCTTAGTTTGAGTGTCAGATATCATGGGTTGCTCCTGGGCTGAAAGCTGGGTTGGCAGGCTCGACGCCCGCACATGTTCGGCTGGTCGCCAACTTGCCAGAGTGTTCTAGCTACTGAACTCTAGTATCAAGCACGTCGTTCCGCCATTCACGCTGTTATGGGCCCAAGGCATGCTGCTGCCACGCCCGAGGCAAGGCTCAAGCGCTCAGCCCGGGTCCCAGGCACATCAGCTGCTCCTAGAGGCGCGACCCGGTGAGCTGCGGCACCGCTGGAGCCTACGTCCTTGCCAGGCCCTGGTTGCAGTGAGTGCCGGACATGGTCCGCTGTCGTACGGCAGCTCTATCCCGTACGGCAAGCGCCGACAACCATTCTATGCTGCTGGCAGGTCGTACTGGTGGGCCCCCTGCCCGCCCAGCACCCCAACCGGGTCCCTGAGGGTCCGGACGGTGTGTACACGTGTACGGCGTACGACAGGGGTCCAAAAGGGCAGCAATAAGGGCCCCTCCGGGATCGAACCGGAGACCTGTCGATCTGCAGTCGACTGCTCTACCACTGAGCTAGAAACCCAGTTGAAACGACTCCCTCCGGATGCTATTGAGGAGGGCAGCTGGTACACAGCACGGCAGGCACAACCCCCTCCCCACACCCCTCGCGAGCCGCCTGTGCGGCACCCGCACACGCGGAGCGCGGCAGCACGCCGGCAGGGCCACCTGCCGCACGTGCAGCGCCCCCTGCGGCAGGGCAGTCGGCCGGAGCGCCCTCCACGGCATGTGCTGCCGTCCTGCCGTGGCGGTGGTGGTGGCCTGTGGGTGGCGGCCGTGCCCTGCTGGTTGCGCTGGCGTGGCTGCCGTGGCGCCATGTGGGGCGCCTTGCACTTGCGAACCGCGGGGTACGAGCCTTGGCTTGCCGCTTGGACAAATGCATGGCCGGCTTGGACAGATAGCTGCCCAGGAAGAGCCAATGCACGCCGACGGCGGAGACACCTGCCGTACCTTGGACCCCTGCACATGCCACTATGTGTACCTCGGGCCATGGGCTGGGGTGGGCTGGGGCCACATCGGGTCCGAGGTGCCGAGCAGTGTTAGAAAGGGTTTGTATCCGCCCACCTGGGCTTGGCCACCCTCTGCCACCCTTGCATTGTCTAGAGACCATGCTGGTGTGCCCTGATGTGCATCGGTGGCATTCCCGTGTACCATTCGATTGTAGCTTGCTGGTCTGATAGAGTGACCAGGTGTGGTGATCATGGACGCAGAGTGCCCTGCAAGATTGACTTCCGTGAGTGCGGCAGTGTGGTGACGCCGGGCTTGGTTAGCAGGTGCCTCACACCGAAGGGCCGCAGATACTGCTTCAATGCCATTGGTGATGCATTCTGCTATTTGGCTGCCACGGCGTTGCTTTGCCTTGTGTTCAGCCGTACTACTTGACTGCTTGTGCATGAGGCTTCTGGGTGTGGTGCCAGGGCCGTTACATGGCCTTGGCAGTATAGGCGCATGTTGCTTTGGGAGGGCTGTCTCGTGGCCCTGCCTCGTGGTTGGTGCTGGATTGGTGTGGTACGACAGCCCGACCGGAAGAGGTCTCCTGGAATAACCTAACATCCGGCCCGTTACCGAAGACGGGAGGGAACAGGGAAGGTGTAGGTTGGGACTTGCTCTCTTGCAGTCGTACAGGTGTCATGTTGCCGGTAAAGGCCTGGCCGCTTGCCCAAATCTGCCTCAATACAGCCGCTGGCTAGGCGACTAGCTGTCCCCGCAGGGGCTTACGCCCTTCCTAACCACAGCGGTGCGGAGATTGTCCAATGCCACTTCACAGACCGCCGACATGTATCAAACGGAGCAAACCAGCCGCAGACATCCACCGTGTTACGGCACTGATGCAGAGCACACCGGCAGATGCTCCTGTACGCACCGTAACAAAGCGAGCATTAAACTACGCATAAAGCACCCTGCAACCTGCCCTAGCTGCAGCTGCATCAGTGCCCCGGCGCCGTACACGAGGTCGCCGTGCCGTCAGTAACACCTGAAAGATGCTGCTCCTCACCCTACACGCTCTGCGCCAGCACAGTACCTATCGCCCCTTGTATCCTCGCGCCACATTTGCAACCGCCAAGCCCCCGGGCCCTACCGCCGCCGCCGCCGGGAGGGTGGCGGCGGCGCTGGCAGCCCCTCGCTGCCCAGCTTGTCGAAGTCCGCAGCCGACATGGTGTTGAGGTCCGCAGGGTAACCCCCACTGCCAGCACCCCCACCCCCACTCCCACCGCCCAGCTGGCCCTCGACAACACCCCCATCGTTGCCCTGTGCCTGCGGCCCCCCGTGCTCCCCGCGGCCCTCCTCCCTCTGCCTCCCCTCCACCCTACCCTGCTGCTGCCCCTTTCTCTTCCCCCCTTGCCCCTCCGCCGCGCCGCGCCTCCCTCGGGCCTCCTCGCGCCCTGCACCTCGTGCGGCCCGTGCCTCCACACCTCCTGCCGCCTGCTGCTGCTGTCCCTGCCCCTGCTGCTGCTGCTGCTCCTGCTGCTGTTCGCCTGCCCGCAGGACGAGGGAGGGGTCTGCCAGCACCACGTCGATGGCGTCGCTGCTGAAGGCCCCGAAGGAGGCGGCCAGGGCGCGGAACTTGCGCTCCAGGTCGTCCACCGACACACCCAGCAGGCCTGGGGAGGGGCCGAGGCGGAGGGGGGACGAGGGGAACATAATAATTTCAAAGCTTAAATGATTTGCAGAGCAGCCAGCAGGCCTTGGAGTAGAGGCCAACGCGGTGAATGCGTGCAGAATACGGCAGGGACGCCAACAACGCTTGACGAGGTGGTGGGTGGGACCGTGGGCGGCGGGGGTCTGGGGCAGGACGGTGTCAGTTGGTAGAAAGTCGTAGCGAACACTAGGCCTGTTTCCTAGCAGCTTGCTCATCGCCCAGCCCACCCGGCTCCTTGACCACCAGCTCCACCACCAGTGCACGGGGTATCTCGAACAGGCTCTGCATCACGATCAGCTTGTCGGCCACCTCCACCGTGTCCACAGCCGTCGCCGCCGCCACCTCCTCCTCCTCCCCATCCTCCAAGCCCAACTCCAGACCAGCACCAATGCTGCTGCCGAGGAGGCTGCTGCTCAGTCTGTCGGCTTGTGGCCGTGCGGCCGGCAGCAGCAGGCTCGGCTGTGCCGCCACCAGCGCCCCCAGGCGGGGCCGGGGCAGGGCGGAGGGGCCGCCCAACAGCGCGTGGAGGGAGGCCAGCCGGGCGGACAGGGTGGGCAGGTCCTGGGGGTTTTACGGGGTGAGTTTGCAGAAGGAAGCTTCGTGCATACCGGTAAGGCTGTGGGTTTCGGAGGCTAGCTGTTATGATGGACAGCCTGCAGGTAGGTGAGGTGCCATAACGAAAGGAGTGACGCGGTAGAGGAAACAGGGGGCGCGTGGGAACGCGGGGTGCACACCGCTACGGCTGCTAGTTGGGCCAGCCAGAACATCCCCAAGGCCCGCTAGGTCCGCCTTGAACAACGAAGCGCAGTGGCAGCCGAAGCCATGTGACCAAGCGTGCGGGTCACACACTCCTAGCGCCGTACGGTACGAACCGCCGCACGGAGACCCACTCCCACACCCATGCTTTGCACCCACCTGCAGCAGCAGCTCCGGCCTGCCCCGCGCCATCGCCCCCACGTCCACCTCCCCCTCCGCCTCCACGCTGCCCGCCTGCTGCTGCCCCTCCGCCTCCCCCCGCACCAGCCGCTCCAGCCTCGCCGCCCGCGCCCGCAGCTCCTCCGCCCCCAGCCCCAGCAGCCGCGGGTGGCGCCGCAGTACCTCCCCCGCCGCCTCCGCCCCCGGCAGCCGCAGCACGCCGCACAGCGCATCCACCCGCGCCCGCAGCTCCTCAGCTTCCACCAGCTCCTGCCCGCGCCGCCGTCGCAGCAACCCATCCCTCCAAGCATCCTCCCCCCGGCCGGAACCTTGGCTGCTGCTCCCCGCATGTTCCCCAAACGCCGTGATCTCCAGCAGGGGGCCCAGAGGCACCCCCGCCGCCGCCGCCACCGCCGCCAGGCGCTCTAGCACAGGCGGCTGCGCTTCATGTCTGCTGCCAGATGGGGAGGAGGAGGACAAGGATGACGGAAGGGATGCGGAGGTCGACGCCCTGCGCGCTGACGCATCGTCGCGGCTGCTCAGCGCGGAGGGTGGTGCGGAGCTGTTGGGGGAGCTGCCTGGAGAGGAGGGCGACCCCGCGGGCCGAGCGAATTGCTGGTGCTGTTGGTGCTGCTGCTGTTGTTGTCTGGGGGCTGGGGGTGCGGGTGCGGGCGGCGGCGGCTCCACCCCGGCGTTGATGAGCACCGAGGGGTCCACCAGGATGGTGTCCGCCACGTCATCCTGCACCAGCGCAAAGAGAAAGAGATTAATCAGTGTTGTGCCAGGGTATGTGACAGGACGTTATCCTCCGCGCCTCTGAAGCGAGGGCTTTTTGCAGGAAAATCCCCACCCGCGCTTGGCCCTTGCCCTCCCCTCGAGTACTGTGCTGTCCCTCTTGACCCACCTGAAACCTGCCGTACCTCCCCGCCAGGAACTGGAACTTTGCGCGCAGCGTTGCGGCGCCGAACGACAGCACGCGCGGCTCCTGTGTGGTGAGGCAGCAACAGCAGCACGGCAGCACAGCACATGCCGTGAGCTTCGGCGCAGCGCGGTAATCTGCATGCGCGAGCACCGCGCGAGGCTAAAGGAAGCTTCCCCTGGGAGTGGACGGCGTATGCCGTACCGCCCAGTCACCGTACACCATAAGCATCCAAGCGCACACGTAGGTACACCCGCCCCCGGCCCCGTGTCAACCCACCTGCGCCACCAGCTCCGCCAGGAAGGCGGGCGGCACACCGAACAGCTCCTGCAGCAGCCGGTAGCGCCGAGCCAGCTCGTGGGGGGACCTGGGGACACGGGACAACGAGTGGGCGCGGTGTGGTGTGCGTTGGTAGTGGGGCTATGCGTGAGGCGCGTTCCAAGCACTGTCAACCGGTGTGTGGCCAACTGGCCATCGTGAGGGGACCTAAGGACGGTGTGGTGATGCTGGAAGCTGGTACAGGGGTCCGAAGGAGGCACTTGCGAGACGGCCAAGGGGTGTGGGACTACCGAAGGACTGTGAGGTGCATGCGTCGGGTGCCGGCTCCACGCGTCGGCAGAGCCACACCGGTGCACCCACCCACGCACGCCTGCTGCGCTAAGGTGCCTCCTCCCTAAAGGCTCCGAAGCCCCCATGCATACGCCCCTCGCCCCCGCCCGCTTGCCGCATCCTCGCCGCACCTCCTGAGCAGGTCCGGGCACGTCTGCAGCACGTCCCGCACCCTGCGGTGCGGCAGCCCCAGGGCGGCGGGCAACACGTCCATCTTGGCGGCCAGCGAGGAGGCCGACTGCAGCAGCAGGTCGGGACGAAGCCGCAGCATGGGCAGCGCCTGGGGGTGGGGCAGAGGGGCAGGGAGTTACTTGGCGGTGGAAAGGGAGGGCAAGGGGTTGCTTGGTGACAATAAGGCAGATGCGAGCTGCAGATAGCCGTAGCCGACCATGAAAACCCGGCATGATTATACAATCCGAGCCCTAACGGGCTGGGGGACGAGGACGAGGAGAAAGGGAAAAGGTGGAATTGAGCCGGCTGTGAACATGCCCCTCACCCCACGCCCCCCCCCCCCCCTGCCGCCCCCGGCCTTGGCCCCCCCCCCCGGCCCCATCCCGCCCCCCCCCGGCGCTCCCGGCGGCACAACGCCGGCTTCCGGCGACCGGGCCGCC
>VFQN01002469.1_pt1 | contig 28422 bp, 39 predicted proteins | sample 3512371 | NCBI WGS metagenome assembly VFQN01 (sample SAMN10412370, study PRJNA504923) | tailings metagenome | isolation source: Replicate 2 from Balatoc abandoned mine | place: Philippines: Itogon, Benguet | collected 2017-08-28
CCTTGTTCACCTTCCTCTTTACCCAAACACGCCGCAGCTGCCTTTAGAACGTGTAGTCCTCCACCTGGCCGTCTTTCACGTACCGAATCCCCACGCCACCGTGCCACTTGGGGCTCAGCCCATTGCCGCGACTTCAACACCTCCATGCGCTCGCGCCTCAGCTCCATGCCCCATGCGGGTCTGATACGATACGATACGATCGGGTCTGATCATGCATGGCTGGAACATCACTTCAGCAGGTTTGGTTTCAGGTCCTCTTCGTCCCTAGGTGTGCCCTTTTGCGGTTGGGGTTCACTGGGTTTGGGCTTTGGTGGTGCTGGTGCTTGCCTGTGCTGGTTGGGCCTTGGACTCCCGCTGGCCTGTCCCGTCCCGTCTCCTTACCTGTAAACCTTTCCACAGAAAAAAAAACGACGTCCTCACAGGGACCTCCCATGCCTCGTGCGCAACCCCGAGGCTCGATTGTGAAATTCCCCATGTGCTCACAACGCCACTGACCTGCGCACGCGTTGCACCTATGGGCTGACTTGCATTATGCGCCTAAGCCTTATGGCGACATTCGGAGCGAGATTGGCACCAAGGTGCACATGCGTGTCGCACAGGGTGCAGGACGTTGTGGTTGGTACGGGCGTAATCGGAGGGCTGCTGCCTGCCAAGTAGTTACTACGAGGCCCCAGCCATTTGGGTTAGTTGCATTACTACTTGGTACAGCTTCTAAAGTGCCGATGCCTGGTAGCGGGTTATCGTAAGCTTCAAGCGCTTTGGACTGTGCGGGTGCGCACGATGGCGCAACATGCGCGGAAGCTCCTGCGCCTACCGGGCGGGCTATTGCTCTCCGGTGGCGCAGTTGTGTCACTATGGGCTGTTCCCAACGCCCTAGCCGAGAAGGATGAGAAAGCTGCAGCCAAGGAGCTCCGTGCCGACCGGCTTTTCGACCCCGAGGCACTGGAGCGCGGCGCGAAGGCGCTGAGGGAGATCAACAAGTCTCCCTATGCAAAGCAGGTATGTATAAAGCAGGTATAGGCCCAGTGACGATGGCTGGGCGGCTGACGAATGGCTTCATCGCGAGACCAAAGCGACGTAGTCTGAGCCGTGCGCGACCTTGACATAGCGTTCGCATCGATGCGAGCTATGTATCTGGGCGTACCGGGAAGCGTGTGAAAGCGTCGAAAGGCAAAGCGTGGGGATCTGATGACCTGATGCCGCCGACAGCGTGATAAGCCTCCTTCATGATGCGCTGCACCCATGGGAAATCTGACAACAAACAGAAATGCTATTCAAGATGATCTTAAAGTCCAGCGAGTTGCTTAGGATAGTTTGGGATTACCCCTTCACCTGAGGCTGGGGACCACGGGCCACCCCCTGTCAACGTTCTTGGGCCGCTCTCAGCGCACAGACTGCTACTACTCTCCTGGGCACCTCCTACACCACAGTCTCATACAACTGGCTTAAATGGCAAAATGGTGCAACACAGCCGGACCTCCAACGCACTGGCCCTGTGCTGCCCTGTGCAGCCCCCAGTTGGTGGTCTTTGGACTAGCATGCTCACGTAACCACAGTAGTACTCAGGTCCTGGTGCCTAGCCGTGCGTTCTGGAGTTACATTTTGCAACCAACTCACACTCCAAACACGCATGGGTCCGTGCTGCACCCGGCATCCAGCCGGGCGCACAGCCCTCCACCCTACGCCACCACGCGCCTGCGACCACCTTTTAGCCACACGCAGGTGCACAGGGCCGAGACTCACAGGGACACCTTCCTTGCACCTTCCGGCACCTTCCTGCAGGCCCTGGAGCTGAGCCGTCAGCAGGAGGTGACGAAGCAGGCGGAGTCCAAGGAGCGGGAGGCGGACTACCGGAGACAGGCGGCAGCGCTTGAGAAGGTGGGGTGGTGACACGGTAGAGCCGATAGCAGTGGGAGTTCCAGCAGGTATGTGAGCTGTAACAGAACCTGGTTGGTGCATAATAGCGGGGAGGGCGGAGGTAGCAGCGCGCTGCGTCGGGTACTGGTACCGGTACGGTGGGATGGTGGGCGAGGGGCGCGAGGCGTGGAATAGCACTGCCGAACATCATGTTCACCCACGCTCAGTGTTAGCCCACACACTCACACGCTGGCGCACATGTGCACGCTTGTACTCAGCACCTCGCGTTGAGACTTGAAAGGGAGGACAGCATGCTCCACATGCAGGGCATCAACCGGCGCCCCGCTTCAACCAACAAACAGTTGCATCAGCACATCCCAACACACGTGTGCACGCTAATACACAGGAGCGGGAGGTGGCGCGCTTCCAGGAGGAGCAGCGCATGGAGGAGCAGCGCGCCCAGGTGGCTGCGCGCATGAAGCAGTACGAGGACGAGCTGGCGCGCAAGCGCATGATGGCCGACCACGAGCTGCAGAGGCAGCGCAACGCGGAGCTGGCCAAGCTGCAGGTGGGCGTGTGTATCAAGGAGCGGGAAGTGGGTGAAGTCATGGGGGTTCGGTTAGCGGGCGTGATTGCCGACCACGAGTTGCAGCTGCAGCGCAGCGCGGGAGATGGCAACGCGACAAGGGAGGGTGCCTTTTGCTGGAGGGTGTGTACTCATCGTTGGGTGCAAATGTGTGCTCAAGAAGGGGCATGGGGTAAAGAGATTGGTGCAGGGGCGGCAGGGGTAGGACGAGTCGACACGGGGCGTGCAGGCGGCGGTGGATCCGTGCCGGACCTGCAGGAGGCGGAACAAAAGCTCGTGCCCTCCTCCGTGGCCTGTTCACTGTCGCAAGCCAAGCGTGGCCTCCCTACACCCCCGCCGTACACCCATCTGTGGCTACCGCAGCTTCAAACCCCAGCCCGCTGTGACACGGCTTCCTGGCATTCCAGTACGGCCGCAAAGGCTGTTCGGGTGCTAACTTGGCAATGGCCCCTCACTACGTATTACAGGAGGAGGCCTCTGCGCGCGCTGAGGCGGAGCGGCTGCGCATCGAGCAGCAGATCCAGGCGGAGAGGCGGGCGGCGGAGCAGTACGCGGTGGGTTAACGGGGCAAGGGGCAATATCCATTTGGAAATATGAAGTGGTGCATGTGGGTGTAGCCCACTGGCTCAGCAGCATGTCCAGGGGCAGCGGAGGGCGGCGGAGCAGTACGCGGTGGGTCACTGGGCCGAGCATCATCATGGGCACAAGTGTGAAAGGGCTGGCGGGTTTACCCACGCTTGAGTTGCACTATGGTAACAAGCTGATAGCAACTAGGCGGACGGGGGAGACCGAAAGAGAACGCAGGGCAAAGGAGCAGTACGCAGAGGGCTTAGGGCGGCGGGCGAGCTGCGGAGGGCGCAACCATGTGCAGCTGGTTGGCCGACCTGGCTTGGAGGCCTGGAGGCTGGCGGACGGGAGGGCGGTGAAGTGGCAGACGGGGCGCGAGCCGAGCGGCGAGAAGCAAAGCAGCGCAGGGGGGAGGGTGTGGGTTAGCGGCTGGGAGGAGGGGGGGCGGCGGGGCGGAAAGCGCTGGGGGGCAGGAATGGCTCTTGAGGTTGGGATGCTGACATTGCAAGCGCTCTGGCGCCAGCGACGGGATGCGGGCTGCGGGGCATAACGCAGCAGCGTAGGGGGCAGGAGGGCATCGGGAAAGCAAGTCAGGCTAGCTGTAAGGACGGGATACTGACTGGGCCCAGGAGCCAGCGGAACTAGCACACGTGCGGCCTAGGGGTTGCATGGCCGTACAACACAGCTGGTGCCGCATTGGGTGGGACAGGCGTACTACTTGTGTTGGCGTGTGGCACGTGTCGGAGCTTCACACCAGGCAGCTTCTGGAATGAGTTTGGCTGGTACTTGACCAAGGGCTGACACACCGTTGCAGGTGCATTGCGAGCAGCTCATGCGCATGCGACCTTGCGTGATTCTGGCACCCCATACTGTTACGCAGCAATACGTCCGATATGCCGTGTAACTCGGTACGTGACTTGTAAGTTTTTGGTTTTCGCTCCGCAGGCCGACCTGCAGAAGCAGGTGCAGCGCGAGCGGGCGCTGGCGGAGGCCGAGGGTCGCATCAAGGAGGCGCGCGAGAACGAGGACGTGAACCGACGGGCGGCCATCCTCAAGTACCAGGAGGAGACGCGCAAGGGTGGGTGGCAGGGGGGCAGGACAGGGTTTCTGGTGCTGGGAAGCCTGGGAAGCGTGGGGAAGATGGTATGGGGTACAGTTAGTCTTTAATCGGGTTGCGCAAGGGCACGCCTCGCAGGTACCAGGGGGAGTCGCGCAAGGGTGGGAGCTCGTGGGCTGGACGCCCAGCAGAGGTCCTGGGGAGCGTGGGGGCTCTGGCTTTGGCGTGGGGGTAGCACCGGTTTGTGGAGACGGCGCCTGTTGTTGGGGTATGTTGGGTTGATATCAAGACAGCAACCAGTAACAATGCTCATAACTGCCTCATCTCAACAGCCATCGAGTCCATCAACGCCGTCATGTCGCACCTTGGCAACGCCGCGCTGGAGCTGGTCACGGACACCAACAAGCTGCTGACGGCGGTGGGCGGCACCACACTGCTCTTCCTGGGGCTGTACACAACGCGCGAGACCACGCGCGTGGTGGGCCGCACCGTGGAAGCGTGGCTGGGCACGCCCAAGCTGGTGGGTGTACGGCAGGCTCGGGGGCTGTACGACAGGCTCGGGGACTGTACGGCAAGCTGGGGTTTGCACAGCAACTGGGACTCATAACCAGCGCCAAGGCCAGTCGTCGCTGCTGCCTGTGGAGGGGATGCAGCTCCAAGTGCACAGCAGCTGGCACATCGATCGCCCCGCCAACAGCGGCAGGGACGGGAACAGCAGGCGCCACGGCCGGGTGTATGGGGCTGCCCGCCGCTGCCGCTGCCCCTGCCCCTGCCGTGGCATTTGCTGTTGCAGTCCCTGCCGCTGTTGGCGGGGCTCTTGCGGCCGGTGTGCCAGCTGCTGTGCAGTTGGAGCCTGCATAGGGTGTACGGCAAACTGGGTGTCGGACAGCAGGCGGTGGCGGCGTGAGGGCACAGGGCGAGGAGCACTCCGTTTGGGTTTTTACGGAGCCGGGGGTCACACGGCAGGGGCCGGCCGTACAGGAACCTGGGAGGCGCGTTGGAGGGGGTCGGGAAGAGCAGGTTGCGCAGCAGCATGACGTGCTGCGGGGTGGGCGGGTGTGGAACGAGAAGGGGCCGAACGAGGCCGTACACGATGTACTGAACTCGTGCCAAGGCCAGTATCGGAATGGGCTTTGAGGCGGCTGTTTAGACCAGAGCCTCGAAGAGCGCTGGGCCGCATACTCCTCGTGGGAGCGTCCCGAGCTCCTGACGCCGTTTCCTTGTGCACCCGCAACATCGTCAAGTGTCCTACCTGCCGGACGCTCGTTTACGTGCTTCCCGTGTCTGCCCGCGCGGCCAGGTGCGCGAGACGTCCCGCTTCAACATCTGGAACCCCAAGACCTGGTCGCTGGGCCCCGCCCGCACCAAGGAGGACATTAAGCGCGACTTCAGCGACATCGTGCTGCCGCAGGTGCGCGGTCTTTGCGGACCCACAAACTGTGTTCATACGTGTTATCTGGTGCGTGCAGTACCTTACCTGACTTGTGATCCCTTCTGGATTGCGTGTGTTGGCCTATGCTCACCGTTCGACCATGTGTATTACCATCCACGCCCCCTCAGGAGCTGCACGACACCGTGCGGCAGGTGGCTGCCTCGGCCTCCAACACCAAGGCGCACGGGGCGCCATTCCGTCACATGCTCTTCTACGGTGGGTCCGGCATTGCAGTGCACGTTGCGAGGTAATAGGTGGTGTTATGGCTAGGATGCCATCTTTTACGGCGGGTACGGCAGGCGGTATGGCGTACGCCGTGGGCGAAAGGGTGTACTGCATTGTGGCCAGCAGCAGTCAGCTCCTCTGCCATGCTCTTCTACGGTAAGTTAACAGCCGCCATTGTGGTGGCTGGATTAGATTCTTTTTCTGGCGCGCGTCCTAGTTGCCTGCGGGGCCCCGCCCTGGTGGCGCCACCCGGAGGGGCCCTCACCTGTGCCCGGGTTGGCCAGCCACCTGTCTTGTTGTCATCAAGGGCCATGCCGTTCCACACGTGTTGCGTACACCATAGGCCCCCCCGGCACGGGCAAGACCATGGTGGCCAAGCGCATGGCGCGCACCAGCGGCATGGACTACGCCATCATGAGCGGAGGCGACGTGGCGCCGCTGGAGGGCAGGGCCGTGACGCAGCTGCACGCGGCCTTCGACTGGGCGGAGAAGAGCAGGAGGTGGGTGTGCGTGTATTGGATGCGTATAGTGGGTTAGGGGTTGTGGTTGCGGGTGAGGCGGTGGGGTTCCGGCACCTTCCTGTGGGGTATGTCTTCGACACCGGGAGCGAGCTCTAGCAGCTTACACAACCACCTGCCTGCCTCGCTAATACACATGTGCAGGGGCCTGCTGCTGTTCATCAACGAGGCCGACGCCTTCCTTGGCCGCCGCTCCTGCTTGATGAGGGAGCACAAGAAGCTAATACACACTCCCGGCCCTCCTAATACACATATGCAGGGGGCTGCTGCTCTTCATCGACGAGGCGGACGCCTTCCTGGGCCGCCGCTCCGACGCCATGAGCGAGGGCCTGCGCGGCTCGCTCAACGCGCTGCTGTTCCGCACCGGCGACCAGAGCAGGGACTTCATGGTGGTGTTGGCAACCAACCGGCCAGGTGAAGCGATTATCAACTCAAACGATGAGGCATGAGGATCCAAGGATTGTGCAAGGGATTGCGCAAGGGGTGCACGGTGTTCAGTAGTTCGGGCTCTAGGCGCTGCGAACGCAAGGTGTGCCATGAACCCACTGTTGGTGGCACTGGCCGTCACGGCGCATCACGTACATGTGATGTCAGCACCTGTACCTTTCTCGCCTTCCGTACAGGTGACCTGGACGATGCCGTACTGGACCGCATGGACGAGGCGCTGGAGTTCGGACTGCCTGGAGTGGACGAGCGGCGCAAGTGGGTGGTTGGGGAGCGCGTGTGCCTTATGCATCCATGCCGCGTGTGTCGTTCTCATGCTGTGTCCATGCCGAGTGCGTAGCATCCCCGTGTCCGTGCTTGGGGTTTTTATCACTCCTGGGCGCTGCCTTGCGCGCGATGCTGAGAGCATGCCAGAGTCACAGGCGCGAGCTTGAACGCTGCGGCTTGCTGGCCCCGAACTTCTGCGTTGCAAGCGGTGTTCAGTTGGCCCCTGAACACTGTGTGTTCTGCCTCCATGCCTGCAGGCTGCTGTCGCTGTACCTGGACAAGTACATTGTGAAGGCGGGGACGGCGGAGGGCGGCGCGGGGGCGGGCAGCAGCGGGGGGCCGCTGAAGCGGCTGGGGTCGTTGCTCAAGGGGCGGAAGGTGCGGGCGACCAAAGCTGTTACGGTATCTTGGATGTGTTGCTAGAGCTACTAGACTGGTGGGTCAAGGGCCAGTCAGGCCACTTGGTCCCTGCTGCATGACGTGCCTGCCATGGGCACTTCCCTCCCCACCATGGTCTAACCACCCAACTGAATGTCGTACACCACCTAACCGTTCTCAACCGCTCCCCCAACTCCCCCTACAGGCGCTGGCCGACCGCATCGAGGTGGACGGCTCCATCACGGAGGAGGTGCTGGCGGACGCGGCCAAGAAGACCGAGGGCTTCTCGGGTGGGTTGGCTTGCATATTAAGATGCTTGCATTACTAATATTCTCGGGTGGGTTGGCTTGCCGCATTGTTCGTCCTTATGGCCCCCTGGCTCTCCGGACGTGCCCCATGTGCGGGTCTGTAACTGTACTTGTAACTGTACTGTATGCGGGGGCGGGGGCGGAGCGGGGACGTGGCACTCGGTGTGCGAGGGGAGGCGGGGCAGGCCCGCGTTTGGCTGCTGCAGCCCACTAGCTCCCACAGCGCTGTGCTAGGTTTTCTGGGTTGGCTCGTGAAGGGGTGCATGGGATCCAGGACAGGCGGACCTGAGGGGCGCCAGGAGCTGTCTGCTTGTGTGGGCAGTGTGCTTACGGTATGCCACCACCATGGGTGTCGTACTCTCAGCTGCGCTGCCAATTTGTCAGGTTTGCTGCAGCCGGCGTGCATCGTTCTCGTGCGATGTCTGGCCGGTGGGCGGCCATAGGTGCGATACGGTCACTTGCGAGTTCTCCCGTTCACGCAGTGCGACAACTTCACCCGTAGCCGTATCAACCTTTCTCCGCCACCCCACCTGATCCCGCCGTACAGGCCGTGAGCTGGCCAAGTTCCTGGCGGCCGTACAGGCGGCGGTGTACGGCGCCCCCCAGCCCGTGCTGACGAAGGAGATCTGGGACAAGGTCCTGGAGCGCAAGCTGTACGAGCACGAGGAGCGGCGGTTGTTCCGGTTGGGGCACCACGGGACAGGGGACTCCCCTGCAGCCAAGGCGGCCGCGGCGCCGCCGCCAGGCGCCAAGAAGCAGTAGACAAGCTGGGCCTTGCAGCTGAATTCTGGCGCGCGCTGAGTGCGAATCGCAAGCCCTTGGGAAGTGGATGAGACGGGGTAACAGGTCTGCACCATCGCATTATTGCGCTGGGGAAATCGGGCGGAGTGGCGCCAGTGGATGGGGACTCAGTCGGGGAACCAGGGCGCAAATTCGCAGCGGTTCGAGTGTTTTTTTGTCGCAGACGATGACGGGGATGCCAGACGGTTCGGTTTTAGCGTTCGTGTTCGGACCGTTTCCAGGTGGTGGCGGGCACATGACATTGACCACGTGCATGCTTTATGACTGGCGTGCAACAGAGCGTGTGTGCTGGCCGTCCGTGCTTCGTACACTGAAGAGTGGTGTGCGGTGGGACTTCCGGCGTCTGTGTCCGAGAGCGCTGCGCGTGATGCAGGGGGCAGCAGGGGGCCAGCGCTGACGCTGTCGCGTTCAGGCACACGGTGTTCGGTGTAGCTTCACGCCAGCGCAGGCAGCCATGGATTTGACCCTTCGGGGCGCGGCCCGTGAGCCGAGTGCGTCGTTTGGTCGGGATGAGCTGCGCGGGTCTTGGGTCGTGGCACAGCAGCGGAACCCGTATGCAGTTTGGCGTTTGGCGGGCGGGTGGTGCAAGCAAGGGCCAAGGGACTAGGGAGGGCGGCTCCACAGTGTTCGCGCCTCTCTGCCGTTGTCAGCAGGGAAGGGTCTTCCATGAGCCACGTGGCGGACGCCGGGGGGTGCGTGTGCATGGCCTGTCGCAGGGCACCTCCACGGAGCCTTTTGCAGTCCTCCCTTACTTTATGCGATGGCCGTTCCAGCCGCTTGGTACCGTATTGTTTGCAGCTCCGGATTTGGTAGCCGTGGCGATGCGGTGCGATTCGAAGGTAGGGCGTCCCGTACACAGGCAGGCACAGCGTTGCCCCGTGGCATGATGGGGAGGTGCGGAGCCAGTTCTCACGGTGAGGGGTGCTTGATCGTCCGGGGCCCGCTGTGGTGTAGGGAGGCTGTTGAAGGGTGAGTGGTAAGGCCAAAAGGCCGGCGGTACACAGACATGATCCACCAACTGCTGACGGGTTGAGCAAAAATGGTCGGTGGGTTGGTGCCTGGTGCCATACGCGCAGTACACAGCTGCCCAGGCAGGCTCAGGGCTGCCCAAACGCGTGCAACCATGTGCATAGCTGACAAGTGCCAAGAAAGGTAGCGGGCCTGAGTAGACAGTGTTGACCGTCAAACAGCTCATGCGCGCACTGGTCGTGGCACCGGCGTGCGGTACAGGGCAACAATACAGGCGAGCGCGGGTGCTCTTCCCTGCAGCAGAGGTGGATAGAGGCAACAGCAGGCTCGGCTGCTCCTGCCAGCTTTGGCGGCGGCGGCTGGCGATTGGGAAGTCTCCGTTGGACCGGTACCTGCCTCCGTACGGGACTGCATGTACTGTACGGGATGGATCGCGTTCGCCGTTAACTCCGACAAGCAGCCCACAATTTGGCGTCCAGCAGCTCCATCAACATGAAGTGAAAACATCGCGAAGGCCCGGGTATCCAGCACCAGGCCTCGATTAGCAGAAAGCTAACCAGAGCAACACCGGACTTCACCCAACCTGCTTCAGGAACCAGCGCCATCCTTTAGTATACTGTACAGAAATGGCTGAACGCACGCCGCTTCTCGCTGCTGACCACCAGCCGAATGCCGTGGCGTCTGCCAAGCCCTCGGACTGTGTCCTGCACGTCCAAAACTGCTTCCTCTCGGATGGATCTAAGAAGAATAGTGCCGAGCATCGCAAGGTATAGCGTATGCGCATAAGCGGCCTTGCGGCCACCAGCACAGGCACCAACACTCGAAACCCGACACAACTTGCGCAGGTGCAACGCAAGCTGCTGATTGCTTGCATCCTGTGTGTCATCTTCATGCTCGTGGAAGTTGTTGGCGGGTACCTGGCGCACAGGTGAGGTACCAGCACGGCCCCCCGCGCAGCACGCGCCGGGAAATACAAACAGCGCTGTGAGTGCCTGGGCCCGGCGATTGCAGTACAGTGAACTCTTTAATATCCTCTTGCCCTGCAGTATCGCCATCCTGTCAGATGCCGCGCACATGCTGTCGGATGTCGCGGGCTTTGCGGTCTCGCTTTTCGCTTCCTGGGCGGTCACGCGGAAGAGCCACAGCTCCTACACCTTCGGATACCACCGGATCGAGATCCTGGGCGCCCTGGTATCGGTGCTGACGATCTGGGCTGTCACTGGGGCGCTCTTTTACGAGGCCGTGCTGCGGGTCCTCTACCCCGAGGTGGTCAACGGCAAGCGTGAGTCTCGTGGTCACATCCCCGCCATCTTCACAGGGGCTTTGGGGTATATGGGCTACCTTCACGTAGTTTCTCCCAGCTGCTGAGGGCCACGTTAACGTCCCGCACATGTGCTGTAGAACACCTAGGCCAGTGCCAGTGCCACCCTGTCAGTACGGCCGCCGACCGCTCTTCACGCTGTGCTACTCGCCCCTTGATCCCTTGCAGTCATGTTCATGGTGGCATGCGCCGGCATCGCCTTCAACATCGTCATCGCGCTGGTGCTGGGAGAGCACCACGTACACGGGCCCGGAGGTGCGGTGCTGCGCGCACGTTGCAAGCACAACCGCTGGTTGTTTTGGTTGGTCGGTTGGCTGGCGCCAGCTTCCCCGCCCACACCCTCCATGCTAGGGCAAGGCTCTCGACTCCTCTGCCCCAGGACGCAGATGCGCCTTCTGTATGCCCGGCTCTCCCTGCTCCGACTATTCGGGTTGCACTTCCCTGCTGTACGCCTACATCCACTGTACCCACACGACACATGCTGTGGCGTTGACAAGCGAGCCTTTCTGTTTGCAACCTTGCAGGTGGCTCCTGCTCACACGGCCACAGCCACGGCAACGGCCACGACCACTCCCACTCCCACGGCCACGACCACAGCAGCTGCGGCCACGGTCACGGTCACTCCCACGGGCATGCCCACGTGCACAAGGGTGCCAACGGCGGTCACGACCACGACCATGGGGCCGGCCACAGCCACAACCACGGCGGGCACAGCAGTGACGAGGAGGGCCACAGCCGCACCCACGACCACGGGCACGGGCACGGCCACGACCACAGCAGCTGCGGTCACGGTCACGGCCACGGACCCGCGGGTCACTCGGGCCATGCGCACGACAGCACGGGCCGCTGCATCACCATTACGCTGCCGCTGGCGGCGGCGGCGCCGGGGGCGGCGGCGGTGGGCGGCGCGGCTGCGGTGGAGGCCATCATTAGGTGAGAGTCAGTATTTTGGGTAATATGGTCTTCGAAAATTAAGCTTACTAATTTGTATTGTACAGCTTATTAGCAAGCAAGCAGCGGTGGAGGCCATCATTCGGTGAGAGCTGCGGGTGGTGGTGCTTGGGAGCGGTGGTGGTGCCTGGGAGGTAGTTTGGTTATGGAAGAGAGGTGGGGGGTGGCATACCAGTGGGGTTGCAGGACGGGCACGCGGTTTTGTGCATGTAGCCTGGCTAAGCCCCCTTGACTCGGCGCGTACCAGGCAGGATGCATCTCGTAAAGGATCAAACCAGCCGAACCGCACGGGGGCAAAATCCAGTCAAAGCAACGTGTATGCGCTAAAAATTCAGACCGTATGCGAGAAGGGCTGCCGCTCGGCAGTCCGCAACATGTACTAGATCTGGGCTGCACCCGCCCGCCCGGTGGACCACCACCGTACCGCCTCCGCTACGCACGCGCATTTCTCTGTTCCAAGCTGCGGCTCACTGTCTGCCGTACGTGCCGTACAGGGAGGGCGACCACGAGATCCCTGTCCGCGTGGACGTGAGCAAGGTGCTCGCGCACGTGGAGCAGCAGGGGGCCGGGGGTAGCTCGGGAACCTCGGGGGACACGGGTGGCAGCGGCAGCAGCGGCGCCAGCGGGAACGCGTCGGGCCACAGCCACAGCCACCACGGCCACGAGCACAGGCACGGCAGTGGGGAGGTGGAGGCGGAGGCGGGCGCGGGGGCCGGGGAGAAGAAGGGCGGCTGCTGCGGCCATGGGCACGGCCACGGGCACGGAGACAGCAGCTCGGACGACGATAGCCATGGCCACGACCACGACCATGAGCATGAGCATGGTCAGGGCCATGGGCACCAGCACGGAGGTCATGAGCATCATGAGGGGGCGGCGTGTGCGGCCGCTGGCGGCAGCAACGGCGCGGGCAGCGGGTCCAAGGCGGTGGTGGTCCGGGCTGGCGGCCACGCGCACTCCCACTCGCACGGCCCCGGCAAGAAGAGGGGGCAGGCTGCTGGGGCCGGAGCTGGACACGGCCACGGGCATGGACATGGGCACTCGCATGGTCCCTCGCAGGGCCACGGCCACTCTCACGGCCACGGTGACAACATCAACCTGCGCTCGGCCGTGCTGCACGTGATCGGCGACCTGCTGCAGTCCATCGGGGTGGCCATTGCGGGCGCGCTCATCTGGTGGAAGCAGGACGACCCGCGCTGGCAGGTGCGGGGCGGGTGGGGGGAGGTGTGCGACGTGGGTGTTGAGTACGGGATACGGCGTGGGATGTTGAGTATGGCGGGGTGTGGCGTGGGCAGACGCATGCGCAGATCGGCTGGGGTGAATCTCTGTTTCTTGATGATAGCGATGGACTGGCTGCAGAGTCTTGGCGCGCGCCTTGCATGCAGCGCACCGAGTCCTTGACGGGACTTTGGCGCGGGACCTTTCTCTACACGGCATCCCACGCAAACACACACCTCTGCATGCCCGCTGCTTCCCTGCTTCAAACGCTGACCCCTCCGCCCTCGTGCCGGCTGCCCGCTCCCTTGAACCCGCCCGCCCGCTTGCCCCCCAGATCGCGGACCCCATCTGCACCTTTGTGTTTGCGTTCCTGGTGCTGCTGACGACGCGCGGCATCATCCGGGACATCATGCTCACGCTCATGGAGCGCACGCCGCAGCACGTGGACCTGGCAAATGTGACGCAGGCCATGTCGCTGGTGGGTAAAGGGTGTGGGTTAAGGGGCGGGTTGGCAGCACATGGACCTGGCGGTCGTGACGCATGCCATGATGCTGGTGGTTCGAGGGTGTGGATCACAGGTCTGGATTAAGGGCCTGGGTCGTATTAAGGGCCTGGGTCGAGCGTGTGGGTCAAGAGTCCCGGCCGTGGTGGGTAATCTGCAGGTGGGGTAAGGGGCGCGCAGGTCTTGGCGTGTGGGTTAGTGGTCAACACCTTTCCCTTCGTATGCCTGCCGAAGCCGCCTAACCCTCCCCATCCCCGCCTCACCGACACCCACACCACCCTACAAAGGAAAGCACTGTGGACGTGCATGATCTTGCTGCAGTTTGCCTTGGATACTAGCGTAGATAAACGCTGTTACGTACGGTACTGTGTCCCCTACAGTGCTAATTACATGTTGTCATCCCCACCCCACACAGATGGACGGCATCCTGGACGTGCACGACCTGCACGTGTGGAACCTGTCTATGGGGCTGCCCATCCTCACCGCCCACGTGCACATCTCCTCCGCCGCCGACGCTGACACAGTGCTGCGGCAGCTGGAGGCCTACGTGCGCGGGCTGGGCATCAACCACTCAACCATCCAGATCTGCAACTACCAACCGCCAACCGCCGGCGGCGCGGAGCTGGAGGGCGGCGACGGTGCGGCGGCGGGACCGTCGGCAGTGTGAGGGGCGGATGAGCGGGCAAGCGTGTGTAAGTGGAGCAAATGGGCGTACGGGAGACCATGGGAGGGCAGGTGTGGGAGGTGTCCGGGAGGGGGTAGGAGGTATGGTGGTGCGGCGGTGGGGCCGTCGGCGGTGCTAGGGGTGGTCAGAGCGGAGCAGAGACCAATTGGCGGACGTAGCACAAGTGGAAGCTTGCTGGACGTTTGGAGGCTTTGTGAGAGGAGGGGCAGAGGGGCGGTGTGGACGGTGATTGGGAGGCAGGAAGGGATGGTGGTGATGGGGTTGGAGGCTGTGCTGCGGTGATGATGTTCACTTGTGTACGTTGGGGCATCCGGTGTTTCTCGGAACAACAGCAGCAGCAGGCATCGCTGTCAGCCGGCGAGGTGGCACGGTTGGAGGGAAGGCGAATCATCCAAGCTGGTCTAAGCTGCACTAAGGCAGGTTACTACATTTGCGCGTTTTACCTGCGCTTACTTGTAACAGGCCAGTTTGCAACTTCTCATGGGCCATCTGTCCCGGTATGGTTTGAGTTAAGCAACGCCGTCTCAATCCTTTACAGCTATTCCCAACCTGTATGTAGATAGGAGATAGAAACAAACATATGATGTTTGGTTGTATCCCTAGGACACGAACAGCAAAAGGCGAGGGGCAGCAGGACTCCTTTCCAGGCGCGCCACCTTGCGCTGCGACAGCAACAGATGCATGGACTTAGCAGGGAACGACTTGTGAGCATGCCTGGTACTCAAGCTTCCTTGGTTTAGCTTCCACCTGTCGGTGAAGCTCAAAGCTTCTCGCTCCCATGGCCACGCGCCTGACTGCGGGCAGGACGCCCAGCAAGGTCCTCTCCAACATCGTTCGGCTCGTGGATTCAGCTCGGCTGCGCGAAGGCGGTAGCTTGGCCACTCCCAACGTGCGCCTGTCTGAGTTAAGCCGGGACATCGCGAGCTACCTCCTCATGTTGAACGGCAAACCAACTATAGTGGCTTTCGAGGCCCTGTGGAGGTCTACGGCCGGAAGGATGGCCGTGGTCCACGCGTTCCTCAGCGCGCTACGGGTCGTTTGCGACCCTCGGGCCATCGCGCCAGGCTGTGCTGACGGGACTGCAGCTTCGGCAAGCGGAGCTACAGAAAGAGGGCTTTGTAAGTCCATCAAGTCAGGTAGCACAGCAAACGCAATCCCTGGCCGCGCCAGCGGAATCTGCGCAGGCGCGGCCGGCATCCTCTGCCGCCTGTTCCTGCGCGCCGCTGGGTCACAAGACTCGGACCTGCCTACCCACAACTGCGGATCCATACCGGCGGCAGCGGCGGACATGGCGGAGGAGCTCCTGCGTGGCGATTGCCTTCCCATGCTCAGCCGCGCCCTCGCCTCTGGCCCAAGCGCCTCAGGCGCCCCCGCCTTTGCGGCCTACGCAGCGGACCCCCCCCAAGGCCGGCGGCACACCATGCCCCTTCAAGGCCGCCGCCGACGGCGCCACATTGCTCTTCACCATGGTGTACTCAATGCTGCTGGTGGGCATTAGCCAGCCCCACACGCGCCACCTCGTCCTGTCCCCGCAGCTCCCCGCCTGCCGCTTGATCGAGCTGTGGGCGCATGCTTCAGCCAATGAGGCCTCGGGACCCCCGGGAGTCAGCCACAACAATGACAACCAGCTACCTTCCACCGATCAGAAGTCTCTTGACTCGAACATCCGGCTACTCCTAAGCCACCACAAGCAATGCAAAACTCAAAGTATGGCCCACGCGATGCGGAGCACCATTTGGCTGCTGCTTCCAGCGCTCCTGCAGCACCGCAACGCGGGCGGCGAGCCCCTGCGTTCCGTGCTCAGCGGCCCCTGCCTGCAGTACCTGGTGGCCCTGCAGGCCGTGTCGCAGCTGCACGCGGCGGACGGAGGGACTCTGTACGGCCTGCCGCCCGCCGCCGTACTGCCACCAGAGCTGGCCGAGGCGGAGGGACGCCGCAGCGGGGGTGGCGGCTGGCGGCAGGGGCGTGCTGAGCTTAGCTGCGACGTGCTAAGGAGATGCGTGGACTTCTGGGAGAGCTGCGTAACAGGGCAGCCCCGCGTGCCCCTGGGCCCCCTGCGCAACCGCTGCATGGTCAATCTATGCATGCGCCTGTCGCGAGTGGCCCTAGCGTCGCTGGAGGGCGCGGAGGGCACAGCGGCACAACCCCAGACCGGAAAGGGAAGCCGCAGCCTGCACGGGCAGCAACAGCAGCAGCGAGGGCACGGTGGTGCAGAGGCTGGCGACAACGCCTCAGGGGAGCCGCCGCCAGCCAGTGTGGCTTCCGTGAAGCTGCGGCAACCCCTGGAGGCCGGCAAGTGCATGTCGGTCGCGTTGCAGTCCCTGCACCTGGCTGCTGCGGTGCTGCGAAGCCCGGAGGTCGAGCCGGAAAGCTGCTGCGGCGGCGGCAGCTGCAGCAGCAGCGCCGGTGGTGGCACTGCCGGCGTGGGCGCCATCAGCAGCAGGGGGAGCAGCAGTGCTGGTGGTGACGGCGGCACCGACGGCGAGGGCTCCAGCACTGCGTCCAGCTGCCACTCTTCCATGGGCGCCAGCAGCAGCACCACCACCACCAGCACTAGTACCAGTAGCAACGGCGCGGAAGCGAGCGTCGGCATGCTGCTGGCTGCCCCACCTACAAGCACCGACGGCGGTGGCTCACTGGGAGTGGCGGTGGCGGGCTCCCCGGCGGACACGGCACCAGTGGCTCCGGAGCCATCCGCCGACCCCCGGCTGTGCAGCCGGTCGTTCGGCCGCCGGTGGTGGCCGATGGCGGTGGGGGCGGTGCGGGCGGTGCTGCGGCAGCCGGGGGCCATGGAGGAGGAGGCCCAGTCCATGTGCTGCGAGGTGCTGCGCGTCAGTGCAGGCGCAGAAGTACTGGACCCGGAGCAGAGCGCGGAGGGACAGAGCCTGCAGGCGAAGGAGCTGGAGGGCAGTGGCGCCACGGAGGAGCTCCAGCTTCTCGGTAGGTGCAGCGGTACCCAAGCAACCGCCGCACAATGCAGCCATGTGCTGGACGACATGGTATTTATCAAACCCTTAACTTGCTCGGCTGCTGCACCCTTTCCGTGCCACGCACTGCTAGGCTACTGTCTTCGCTTCATCTGGTATCTACTGCACGCGCAGACACGGTTCCACTCTTCACCATCCCGCCCGGCTTGGCGGCCGCCCTCTCCGCCGGCCTGCTGCCCACCATCACAGCCCTGGTGCGCCGCTCCTGCGGTGCGGCCTCAGGCCCCGTGGATGTCATCGACCTGGCCACCACCCCCATGGACCCGATGGATGTCGCCATACAGCTGACGAAATCGTACTGCATCGCGTACGGCGGCGAGCTGCTGATGCTGCTGTCCCATGCTGACCCAGCACATGCGGCCGCGCTGCTGACCGCCCTCGCTCACGCGTCTCTTGGGCAACTGCCAATGGCGGGCACACGGATGACCGAAGTGCAGGTCCGCATCGCATCCGTCATGATAATGAACTTCAGCGGCATGTTCTCCGGCCTTGTGTCCGGCCTCCTTCCGCCGGAGGAGACCAAGTGGGGTCACTGCGGCTGGGCGTGGCCGCGGGGTTATGGCGGGGACGGAGGCAGCAGCCCGGCAGCGGCGGTGGAGGCGGTGGCGCCCGCGTACCGGCAGATGCTGCGGCTGGCGTCCTTCGTGCTGCACACGTGGCTGCCGGTGCTCGCGTGCATGCATGAATTTGCGGGAGACATGAAGCCGAACCTGGCGCTGCAACTGGAGCAGAGCGTGGCCTTGGCGTGCCACGCGTGCCGTGCCGCGTGGCGGCGGGGGGACGCGCGGGCGGTGGGGAGCTGGCGGCAGCTGCTGCAGCGGAACGTGTGCGCAGCGCGGTGGGTGGGGACGGAGGTGGTGGCGGGGTGGAAGGCTGAGGGTTGGTGGGCGGGAGCCGTGGGGCAGCAGCAGGGTGCTGGGCAGCAGGGGGCCGTGGCGGCTGGGGCTGGGGAGAAGGATCAGCAGCAGGGGGAGGAGGGGAAGGGACAGGCTGGCGGGGGCGACGCCGGTAGCGGGGAGCAGGAGGAGGATGTGTGGCCGTGCCCACTACCGCTGGCGCCGTGCGAGTCGGCGGCCCTGCTGCGCATGTGCGGCTGAACATGTCAGCATTCCTCCAGCGCAAGTTTCGTTGAACAACGGCACGGCTTTGTTTGACGACGGGTCAAGATGTGAGGCTGAGGTTCCAGCGGGTATGGTTTGGACAGAGCGATGGGGCACGCGGGAGGGGCTTTACCGGCAGGGCGGCGCAGGCGTGGCGTGGGTTGAAGCGTGGCTGTGCTGCGCCACCGTACGCAGTACCGTAACTATATGTGACAGATGGCATGGGTGGTTGGGGAGGTGCAAGGGCAGGCAGCAGCGTAACGTGGCGCCATCTGGGGCGGCTAGCGAGGAGGCGGGACGAGGATGGGAGTGGGTTTGCATGGCGCAGCTATTCGGAAGGGGTGGAGGGCGTCCGCTGCTGCAATAGGCGGCGTGCGAGCTGTCGGCTCACCTCGAGGGCCATACGTACCCTAGGTGTCACATGTCAGTGATGAATGCAGTGCGCGCGCAGAGATGCTTGCTTGTGATTCCTGTTGCGATGTGACCTTGCTGTGGCTCCAGGTAGGTGTTGACAATCGAAGCAAGCTTACAAGCAACCGCACGTGCGCCGATTCTTACGATTCTGGAGTGGGGTTTTAGGGTTCCCTGGAGAGGAAGGCTGGGGGTGGCGGCCTGGGAAACATGGCCCCAACCGGAAGGCAAGCAAATTTCAAACCAAGATGAAGCTGGTGAATGCATTTGCCCGTGGATGGTTGCTATGCACATGGAGTGAGGTTCGTTTGCCGCTGGGGCATGCTGTTGATTGTCACAAAGTAGGCATGTCCCGGGCGGCAGGCAGCTGAAGTGGCGCAGTGGGTTGTTGTGACGGCGGTGTGGGCCAAGGTGCATGCTCGTGGTACTGGATGTGAGGCTCTACTGTTGCGGCCTGGTGTGAACCAGCCAGCATGTTGTGGCTCCCAAGGATGACCACGTAAGGCCAGCACGCAGCGCGTGAGGTTGCAGCATGTTGCCATGCAGCACATGATGAAATCCTGAACTGAGGATGCGGCACGTATTACGGGTCTCTGGAACGGCCATGATGCGGCCTATCTGTTGCATTTAAGGGACGGTGTAGCATTGCCCACAGCCCAGTTGTTCCTGACGCCTGGCAGCGGCCAGCAGCGGGACACCAGCACCAGTGTCACCACCATGGCAGCTCCCCTTCGCCCTAGCCGCATGAACAGCAGAACAAGCACCAACGTGCGCACGCGGCATCATGCAGGTGTTGCACTGGCAACCGGCAACAGCTACGGTACTCGCACGTTCTACTCGCTACCAGTTTGACCACTACCCACCAGATTAGACCCGTCGTGCAATAGGCAATCCGGTTCCACTCCGCATCAGTCCAAGGCAACATCCGGACCCGGCAACGCTGGATCGGCGCACGGTTCTACTACCACTACCCTCCAACTTTAACGACAGCAAGCAGCAGTCCTCAAGCGAACCGGCAACCATAGCAAGGAGCGTCCTCCTATACAATCTTGATTCATAGTGTGTTTACGCATCATGGGTATGCTGTCATTGAAAGGAGTTGCTGTAACCAGCATACAGCACACGAGAAAACCCCTTGCCATCCACCGCAGCCCAGCATGCGCCGCGGGCTCAGTATACACGCCAGAATAGGTGCACCGCGCAACATATGGACGGGTTGCGCATGCACGCAACAATGTGTCACTTAGCTGATATCACTCGTGCGTGTTGAAATGCAGTTTATGCGCCCGCTGCGATGCACACACTGTTGGCCAGCAGCACGAAAAGTCAATCACAAACCAACAACCTTACGCATGCAATGCAGCCCCCTGCCTTTGCCTCGCACGCCACGCCGTGCCTATCGGTAAACCTAACTGCATGCCATGCCCCCCACCCGCAAAGGTTTGCTCAGCGTCGCACCAACGCCTCGCCCCTGCCTCATAAAACGCGCCGCTGCGCTACAGTACTGTACGCATCCCTTGCATTCCCGTCACGCATCAGCTCAGCATCTTGCAGACCAACACGCCGCCGTACCTTCCAGCCCATGCCGAGCGTCCCTTGCTCCGCCCAACCCCACAACACCGTCCCCACCATGCCCCGCAACCCCCGCGCCTGCCCGCTACACCCCCGCCACAGCTCCGCTCACCGCGTGCCCCCATGCCCAACGTGCGGTCCCCACCATGCCATGCCCTTGCTTGTAACCCTGCCTACAATGCGTGCTCCCGACCCACAATGACTTCGCTCAGGCTAGACCCCATGCCTCGGCCTGCCGCCCTGCTCTGCAACACTCGCCTCCCCGCTACCGCACATCATTACGCAACCGTACTTTTCAGCCAATGCTGAGCATCACTTTCACTACCCGCCCAACGCCAAGCCAAACTCCGTTCCGCACCCCGCGCACCTCCCCGCTACGCCCCCGCCACAGCTCCCCTCACCGCGTGCGCCGGCGCTTGGCCGGCGTCCCCTGCGCCCCCCAGTGCAGGCTAAACGCCAGCTCCGGGTTCGTCACCATGAGCCGTTTAATGCTATCCGGCGCCTGCTGGGCCACCTCCGCCCCGTGCTCCCCAAACCACGCCTCCAGCCCCTGCAGCAGCGGCGCAAAGCCCACACTGCGCCGCTCCGCCCACAGTATCAGCTCCACCACCGTCACCGCGCTCACGCCCTCCAGCAGCTGACCGCCCACCTCCTCGCATAGCCCCGGCAGCAGCAACCGGTCCGCCAGCTCGCCCACTGACAGAAGCATCCCCGCCGGGATGGCGCCCCCGCTGTCCGTGTACATGTAGCGCAGCACCAGCGCAAAAGCCGCCGGGTCCGCGTCCGGCAGGCTCAGCTGCTGCGCGCCGCATTCTGCGAACCCCTCCAGCAGCCGCTGCCGGAAGTAGGGGCTGCGTGCCGCCAGCACGCCCCGGTGCGTGTGGAACACCTGCCCACCCACCTCCACAGCCACATCCGCGCTGCCGTCCGGCTGCCGGTCCAGCAGTGCACCCAGGTCTGACGCCAGGCTGTACGGTGGAGGGCCAGTGGCTTGGGGGCTGGGCGACGGCGGGGTTGCGGCTGCATGGCAGGCGTTGGGTTTCAGGCCCAGGTAGATGACGACGACCTTGCCGGGCTGCTCCTCGCACAGGCCCAGGCAGCCGTTGGGCAGGATGGCTGGGTGCTTGAGGCCGCGCCGCAGTCCGGTGACGAGCGTGGTGAGGGTGCCGTCGTGGGAGAGGCGACGTACGGAGGTGTGCTGCCCCGCACCTGCGTTGTCGTCCGAGGCAAAGTAGGTGTTGCCGTCTGCGTCAACGGCGAGGCCGGTTGCGCACTCGAAGCGGGTCCGCAGCCGGGCGAGCCGCTCGCCTGCGCCTGCTACCGCGCCCTGTCGGAGGGCGGACCCGTCTGCGAGCAGGTGGGGCTGTTGAAGCGCTTCTATATTGAGGGAGCGGCGGTAGAGGCCTGTAATGGTGCTGATGATGAGGCTGTGGGTGGTGGGGTCGTAGGCGATGCCTTTGAGCCGCTGGCCGTGGATCGCCTCGCACGGCAGCGTGCTGACCTGTACCTCAGCCCCTTCGTTGCCTTGGTCCTGTGGCTGTGCGTGATGCTGCTGCTGCTGGTTGAGCTGCTGTTCTTGGGGCTGCAGCTGAGGTTGCGGGTCTCCGTCAAGGTTTGGTCGGTCAGGTGGAACGTTAGCGGGCTCCTGCCGAGCCGCCTGCCGTTGCCCGCCCGGGACGCCGTCTTCCCGGGCCCTCCACGCCGCTGGCAGCTGCATCTTGCATATGCGTGACTCCGTGGAGACGTATAGACAACCAGCGCCGTCGGAAGTCAAGGAGAAGGGTCCATCAAAGCGGGCCCTGCTGCCAGGACCGTTTGCAACACCCTCCTCGTGCCAGCTGCCGGCAACTACCTCCGCCTTGTTCTCATCATTTATCCGCAGCACGGCATTCCCATAGCGCGCTATCGCAAACACGCAGCGCGTCCACGGGTCCCAGCAAGGCGCGTAGAGCGCAAAGGGGTCCTCGTTATCGTGCATCCCAGCGGCAAACTGCTCGCCGATCCAGTCGAGATCCACTTGCCCTCCAAGAGCACATCCTTCAAGAGTATCGCAGCCGCGGAGGCTCAGGAAGTCACCGCGCTCGTAAGCAAGCAGCGTCTCGGTTTTCGCAGAGTCAACACCGTTGGACGCCCCTACAGGGCGTGTGCAGAAGCCGGTACATCCATCCTGGATATTAATTTCACATCTGAGGGGTTGCAGCGATGTCATGCCAATCAGCCGGGTAATATCGGTACGCTGGGCGAAATGGCTGCAACAGGATGTGCTTGGCAGCCCTAGCCCTGGCAAGTGAGCTTAGATTTTCTATAGATAATACCTGTGATATAACATAGCCCCTCCGCCTGCTGTACGTGGGTAGCTCCCCTTCAGCGTTTCAACTGATCGTACCGTTGACAGCTGAATACCGTGATGTGGGTCTGTCTGCAACCAAGTATTCAGCATTTCCTGACGCTTGCCTGACGCAGACGCCAGACGCAAGCGTCAGGAAAACAACACGTCAGCTCACCATACGCGTTATGCTCAGTTGGCCACCCGTTGTCTTGCAGGTTGCATGCATCAATAAACCACACGTGTTGGTGGGGACGTGCCTGTGCGCTGTCGGGGGCGGAGCTGTGAGCTGGTGCGCTACCGAGGGTAACGATCCCTGCCGCCCAGCATGGTTGTACCAATGTGTTGCAGCATATTCCTGACCGTGAAGGTTAAGGTCACAGAACGGTGTTGTCAAGGCCGTGTACGGCACAGTACGGTACCGGTATGTTTACGCCTTATTAACTGTCGAAGGCGGACATGGAACAGAGAACCCAGCCAAGCCAGCTTCTCCAACTTCTTGAAAAGGTTACAACAGGTGCAGCTTGCTGCATGCACCGCGCAATGCCCGTCAAACCCTCAGGGGCCCAGGCCTGCTGCCTGGCAGGGCGGGTCCATACGTAAAATGAGGTAAATGATACGTACACCAACTGGAGGGGGCAGTCTGGTCCTGCGTGTGCCAGTGGGCAACCGACACAGCCGGCTTTCTATTCAGCTAAGTACCCTAGCGACACAGCGTCGGCACCAGCGATCTCAGCCACAGACATGCCACCTGTCTGCTCCGCTTTACCGCACCCTGCCTCCTGAATCTGCTTGCTTGCGGTACACCTGCCTCAGGCTTGTTGTGCCTGCATCCCACACCGCATTTGCAACACACCAACTGGAGGGGGCATAGGATGGGGTGAAGGGTTACATGGTGGGCCGGCCCGTGCCGGCCGCTCTTCCAACGCTGGTGCACGGACACAACGCTAGTGCACGAAAATATGTACCGGTACCCAGATGTACCCAAGCGTCGACAGCCGGTCATCACGGCCACCGGTTACCTCTCGAACGGCAGAGCGGAAAAAAGCCATGCATCCGCCGGCCCACGCGAGGTGGACGCCTCATTGCCAGGCTCCCTGCTCATCACCCACCCCCATCACCCACCCCCATCGCCCATGTCCCCTGCTCATCACCCACCCCCATCACCCATCTCCCCTGCTCATTACGGTATGGCACGCCTGGCAGTGAGGAGTCTGTAGGAGGGGCCAAAATGCTTCGTGGCCAGGCCAAAACACCTCCACCGTGGAAGGGCCGCACAGCCTTAAGGTCATGGCTTTCCAGCAGGAACGTTACGTTATGTACAGCCCACCACGTTGCTGGTCATGTGTACGGCACATCCGAGGCACATGACAGGGCGACCGACTATGCAGGTGTTAACACCCAATGTTTGGAGGGCGCATGTGATTGCAGGTAGAGAGAAATTGTGTGGTAATGCTGCAGGGCACCCAGGTGGGGTGAACCAAAGATGCCCCATGCGGGCGTATGCGTATGCTATGTAGATGTATGCCTACCATTCTGAGCTCACAAGCCAACACCTCATACTTTAAGGGTGATCGCCTTGTGGTGCATGCTCCACACTGCTTAGTGCCAATCTGGAGCACGCCAAATCCATGGCACAGTACAACCACAACAAGTCACCATAGCTTTGGGGGCGGAAGACACTAGCGTTCGTAGAGCGACACCAGCAGAGCTCACCCATGCTGCTCGTTCACGGTACGACGCACGCAAACCCACGGTTACACCTGGACAGTCCCACGCCCCCTCACACCAGGCAGACGCGGCACACTAGTCGCAACCAGCAAACCATTAGGAGCCCCCGGACACCGACATCGCTCGCTCGCGGCCGCTCCTACTCCTGTGAACCACGACAGGCCCCCTCCCGCCATACCACACTACACCAGCTCCACACACACACCCGCACACCGCTGCTATTTTGTCCCCGCAACTGCATCGCTACACACCCGCACACCGCTGGGCGCCCAGATGCTCATCCCTTGCCCCCTTCAGTCAGAAGGAGTAGAGATTAGAGTTTCAGTCCTACCAGCTCCGCCTTCGCTGCCACTCCCACGTGTCCCTTGTGCCCTACCAACGCGCCTCCCCATCCGCTCACTGCCGCAGCTGCCACCCCCACGCCGAGCGCACCACCCCTTCCACCAGCCCACCCACCGCAATGACGAAGGCACACCGTGCATTTACGTCGGCAGCCTCCACGCCTAGCACCTCGGTCCTGCTGTGCATTGTACGCTGCTGCCGCTCCCACCTGCCGCCCCTCCTGCTCCTCCTGCTGCCCTCCGCCGCGCTGCCACCGCCCGCCGGTGGCGTAGTCCCCGTACGCCCGTACGCCAATGACACGCCGTGCCCTGAGGCCTCGCGACTCGAGCGCCCTGGTAGCCCCTGTTTCACGCCCCGTAACCCCTACAGCACGCATGGGGCGTCGCACTGTGTGCCCCACGACACCTGCGCCGCGTCCTCTGCAGCCCCAGTACCAGCCTGCACGCCACCTCCACCAGTGTGGGAGACCTAAACCCACGGCACGTGTGAGGCGTCGCACTGTGCGCCCCGCGACGTCTGCGCCGAGTCCCCGCTCGCCCCCACGAAGAAGGCGCTGCACCACTGCCCCTCTGGCCCCTGGTGCAGCCCCCACTCCGGCGAACGCCACCGCTGCGCTGCCAGCGCCGCGCCGTCAACCGCCGCTGCCCGGATCTACACGCCGAACGCGCAACGGCCCCCAGCGCAATAGCCTCACGACGCCAGCGCCTCGCCGCCACCCGACCCTCCCCAGCTTGCAAGCCCTACCCCCCAGTGCAGCAGCCCCCTGCGGCCCGTACGGCACATGCACGCCTCGCGCCGCCGACGCCGCGTCTCTGCCGGGCCCTAGTTCAGCCCCCGTACCCCCGTACCGTACTCGTCCGCGGCGGTCTGGTAATGGGTTGGGCTGGGTTTATCTTTTAGACGCCTCATCATCGACCTCGTCGATCTGCAGACTTCGTCTGTCGTCCTACCGCCTAACCCCCGTACCCCCGTCCGCCACACGTGTGGCGTTGCACGGTGTGCCTTAAGACGCCAGCGCCGCGTCCCCTGCAGCTCCCACACCAGCCTGCACGCCGCCTTCGCCAGGAGCCCGGTGCGCAGGCCCCTGGGCCCTACGGCACGTGTGGGGCGTTCCGTTGCGTGCCTCACGACACGCCCCCATGCAGAAGGCGCTGCACCGCTGCCCTTGCCCATGGTGCGGCCCCCTGCTGGCCCGTACGGCACTACAGCTGCCCTCACGACGCCAGCGCCGCGTCCCCGCCCGTCCCCATGCAGAAGGCGCTGCACCACTGCTGCCGTAGCAGGTCGTTGACCAGGGCGCCGTCCTCGGGGTTGACAGTGACCGTGCCGCCCTGGGGACAGTAAGCGCGGAAAAGGGCGGGGTAAGGGGGCACATGCGGGCCAAGGGTCGGCCGGGGGGTACTGGGTGGGTGAAAGCTTTGCGCAGCTGAACAGCGTGCCATCGTCCTTGGGGTTGACGGTGACCGTGCCGCCCTGGAGGAGGGAGGGAGGGAGGGAGGGAGGGTGGAGACAAGGCAGGGTGGGTGGAGGGGGTTCGGGGCCAAGAAAGGGACAGCGGATGGCCGTCTTCGGGACAACCATCGCTTGGTCGCCCCCCTGCAAGTAGATGGCGGCCACGATGCTAATACAACGGTCATATTGGTTTTAGACCCATGCAAGTGCCATGCAGCCAAGCCGTACCGTTTGACCTACCCCACGGTGCCCTGGCCCAGCAGCGGTGTGTTGCGTCCCCAGGCCCCGCCTGCCCATGCAGGCCTGCCTGCTAACCCACCCGCAGGCACGTGAGCAGGAACGGTCCCGTTGCACCTGATACCACGCCTTCCACACTCATGCTGTCCAGCGCCTTCCCGTGCACGCATGCTAACCCACTACCGGGTACGTGGCCAGGACCGTCCCGTGAACGCTTGGCACCCCACCGCCTCCCCACATGTGCGTAAACCCACCCTTGGGCACGTGACCAGCACCGTCCCGTTTGCGCCCGGGCCGTAGGAGCAGGTGGTGGGCCATATGCGGGAGGCGTCGCAGTCCCACAGTGACGAGGGCGTGCACACCCACTGCAGTGGCAGGGAGGGAGCACAGGGGTAAGCAGCAGGGAGAAGTGGGGGGGGGTGTCCACATTGAGGCCTATGGAGCCTGATGTAACCATCCCAACCCCCCTCATCCCCGCCCCCTGTCTGCCTTACGATGCTTTGAAACGGGTGTCCTGTCGTCCCTGGCATGCATGGCGTGTACAGGTACGGCACGTGCAGCATCCGCTCCAACGCGCTCAGGCCCCGCCCCACGCCCAGCAGCCCCGCCCCTGGCAGCAGCCCCCCACCCACTCGGCCATGCGCACGGCCCTTCCAATCTGGGCGCCTCACCTTCTGGCAGCAACCCCCTGCGGGTGTGTCCACGTTAAGTCCTATGAGTCCGATGATGACGGCGGCGATGACCACCACCAGCGCCAGCGAGGCGGCGAGCAGCAGCACCGCCTCGCCGCCCTTGGTCTCCATTTGCTGCGGAGAAGGGGCAGGTATTTTCGATTATGCAAGGTGATCAGAAAACTCCGTACACAAGATGCGTAGTTTGCTGCGGAGCAGAGGCGAGGGGGCCGATCGTTACGGGGGGCTTGTAGTTATGAAGCCCTTTGCAGATTTCGTGAACTGGGCCTTTGCCTTTGCCTGGCTAGAGCCACCAGAACCAGTTTGCCGCCCTTGGCACCCATTTGCAGGGGGCGTAGCAGCTCTGGCGGCACTGACCGCACCTTCTTGCGGATGCACAAGCTCTGTACGAACACTAGGCCCGCCGTGCGTTCAGGATAGTGCAGCAATATGCATATACCGCACCCTCGGAGCCCCTTGTCGCATATGCAGGTGCATACACGCAACCCCCACCTTCTTTGCTTACGCAAATAATGGCGGCGCACAGCACTCCCCCCGTGACTTTCCCCCGAACACCAGGCCCGTCGTGCGTTCAGGACGATGCAGCACGATGTGCGGGATTGCCCCCTCTGCGCACCTTCTTGCGGATGCAAATGAAGGCGGCGCACAGTATGCCGCCGAACACCAGCCCCGCCGTGTTGCCGCTGTTGTCCACGAAGGGCGTGGCCCCGATGAACACGTTGGTGCCCAGCACCAGCACCAGCTGCATGGGGCGGCACAAGGGCAACAGCGACGAGGGTTAAGGCGATACAAACAGCAAGGTCGTGCTGTAGGGGAAATGGGGCACACGGGTACCGGAGCGGCTCAAAGAGTTGAGGGCTGCTGGGGCAGTAGGGACAGAGTCTGTAACAGCTATCGCAGCGTTGTTGCATGCACGCACGTACACACGCATCATCACTCACCACCGCCAGGGTCCACAGCCAGCAGGTGTATCTCCGGTGCCGCATCACAAACATCATGATCGCGGCACCTAATGGGAGGGAACGGTGAAGGGGGAGGAAGCTGGTCAGGGGCTCAACCGGGGCGAGCGCAACGGAAAGGGCGGGGTTCCGACAGAGGGCCCATTTCCGCGTTGAGAACGTTCAAGTTGCTCCACACACCAACCTTTGTTCGGTTGGCCAACCGCGGACACAAGAGAACTGGTGGGCACAGTCCTTCATGATGCAGGGAACAACGCACGGGGTGCAACTAACCAAGCAGGCTCAAGCCGTGAGGCCCACGGACCCATGGGCTGCGGCATCACGAAAAGGCAGTTCGCGTCAACACACAGTCGCATCTGACCCGCCACCCCTGCCCGTCTCCTCCCCCCTGTTACCACCAATGCGCGTTACTGCTTTCTCCTCCCCCTCTTATCCCCTTATCCACTTCCATTTTTCACCCTAGTCACCCTCGCATCCTCAGCTCGCGACCCTTGCCCAGCTCAGCCAGCGCATTCCCTGCCCGCGTGCAT
>VFQN01002470.1_pt1 | contig 28421 bp, 20 predicted proteins | sample 3512371 | NCBI WGS metagenome assembly VFQN01 (sample SAMN10412370, study PRJNA504923) | tailings metagenome | isolation source: Replicate 2 from Balatoc abandoned mine | place: Philippines: Itogon, Benguet | collected 2017-08-28
GCAGCACGCCGCGCCCGGGCAAGTCTCTAATTGGCGAGGCGCCAGTCCCAGCCGAGCGGATCGCCGTCCATGACCTCGACGCCTGCGGCGATGAGGTCGTCGCGCAGCGCGTCGGATGCGGCGAAGTCCTTCCCCGCTCGAGCATCCTTGCGCTTCGCCAAAATGCCTTCAATTGCTTCTGCGTCGATGCGTGCATCCTTGGGCCGCAAGCGCAAATCCTCGCGCGACAGCGCCAGAAGCTGAAGGCCCAGCACCGCGTCCATCGCTTCGAGCGCGGCGCGTTTTTGCCCCACATCGATCTTCTTCATCGCCGCGGTTTCTTCGAGCACTGTCAGCGCGACCGGCGTGTTGAGGTCGTCTGATACCGCGGCATCGAATTTGGCGAGAAGGTCGCCGAGACGGCGGTCGGTTGCCGGCACGGCCTCGATGTCGCGCACCGATGCGGCGGCCATTACCAGTCGCTTCAACCGGGTCAGCGCCGCACCCAGCCCCTCCCACGAAAACTCCAGTTCGCTGCGATAATGCGCCTGCAGGCACATCAGGCGATAGGCTAGCGGGTGGTAGCCCTTGTCGATCAGCAGCTGCACGCGCAGGAACTCGCCGCTCGACTTCGACATCTTGCCTGAGCGTTCGACGAGGAAATTATTGTGCATCCAGATGCGCGCGCCGCTCGCGTCGCTGCAGCTATGCGCCTGATTCTGCGCGATCTCGTTCGGATGGTGGATCTCGCGATGGTCGATGCCGCCGGTGTGGATGTCGAACGGGAAGCCGAGCAGGGCTTCGGACATCACCGAGCATTCGAGGTGCCAGCCCGGCGCGCCGCGGCCCCAGGGAGAATCCCATTCCATCTGGCGCGTCTCGCCCGCGGGCGTCTTGCGCCAGATCGCGAAGTCGGCGGGGGCGCGCTTGCCGTCGACCGGATCGATGCGGCTCTCGCCCTCATCGGTGCCGTGGCGCGCAAGGCGGCCATAGTCGCTGACCGTCGTCGTGTCGAAATAGAGGCCGCTCTCCAGCTCGTAGCAATGCTTGTTGGCGATCGCTTTGGCGAACTCGATCATCTGCGGCACATAGTCGGTTGCGATCGACCAGTGCGCGGGCTGGCGGATATTGAGCGCCTTCACATCGGCCCAATAGGCCTCGGTATAGTACCGCGCGATGTCCCAGATCGACTGCGCCTTTTCTGCCGCGGCCTTCTCCAGCTTGTCCTCGCCCGCATCGGCGTCGTCGGTCAGATGGCCGACGTCGGTGATGTTGATGACGTGGGTGAGCTTGTACCCGTTGTACGACAGCGTGCGGCCAAGCGTGTCGGCGAAGACATAGGCGCGCATGTTGCCGATGTGCGGGTAGTTATAGACCGTCGGCCCGCAGCTATAGACGCGCGCTTCGCCGGGGTGGACGGGCTCGAAATTTTCGAGGCTGCGCGTCAGGCTGTTGAACAGCTTGAGCGGCGAGGCAGGGGCGTCGGTCATAGCCGCGCCCATGCCTTGCCCGGGGTCATCCCGTCAACCGAAAGGCGCCGAAAGCTCAGGGGTTTTCGGTCGGCGTGTCGGTCGTCGGCGTCCACAGATCGTCGTTGCCCGCGCCCGTAACCGGATCGTCGAGCAGCGGCTCGCCGGTCAGCGGGTCGAGGTCGCGCATCGTGATCAGCGCGGTGGGCAGCGTCGTGCCGTCGCCCTCGTCGCCTTCGCCATCCTCGTCCTCGATCACGTCCTGCACCGGGAAGAGGCTTTCACTGTCGAAACGGACCGAGCAACTGGTCACGTTCGCGATGACGCAGCCATTGATTGTGGACTGCCCGTTAAATCCGGTCTGGACCACCGTGGTCGATCCCGAGGGCGCGTTGATGTTGACGAGCGGGATAACCGACAAGCCCGTCACCAGTCCGCCGTTCGCGTTGCGGTGAACGGCGTTGATGACCAGGCTGTCCTGGTTGCCGGGGCCGTTGATGTACAATCCGCCCGAGCCGAAGGTAATGCCGCGTCGATCGTCGAAGGCCGTCCCGGCACCGCTGTTCTGGATATAGACGCTATCGTCCAGGCTGTGGTTGAGCGTGATGCGGTTTGCCGACAGCGCGCCGATGTCGCTGATGATCCCGTCATTCTGGGCCAGACGTGCGTCGATTGCGGAGGTCGAGGTCATGGAAGAGATGTCGGTGATCGCCTGCATCGTGGCGATCACGATGTCTTCGCCCGTGATGGTCAGGTTGCCAGCCAGCTGATCGGGCGATTGGCCGCGCAGGTTGACCGACCCGCTGCCCAGGATCACCTCGACACTGTCGTCGCCGAAGAGATTGAGCGAGTTGCCGTCCGACAAACCGGTCAGCTGGACGTTGCCGATCACGCGCATCTTGCCCGGCGTGCGGATCGTCAGCGATCCGTTCGCGCCGAGGTTCGAGGGCACCCCCTGCGCGTTCGGCCCGCCGCCCGTCATCGTGAAGCTGTCGACGATCACGTCGGGCGGGGCCGAACTGCCCACCGATCCCCCCGACACCAGATCGACTTCCGGCGCGAAGATTTCGATGTCGGTTCCGAACAGGCGGGTCAGCTCGTCGGCATCGATATGATAGCCGTTGCGCGTACCCGTGCCGCCGACGAAGGTCTGCTGTTCATTGTCGCTATTCTGGATCGACACGCCTTGCGTGGTGCCCGCGGTCCCGACGCGGCCGGACGAGGCGATGGTGATGTCGCCCGACGCGATCGCGATGTTGCGGGCGGTGACGACGCCGTCGACCAGGACCAGTCCGCGCGCGAAGGCGTCGATGCTGTTCGTCACATTGACGCTGGTCAGCGTGATCATGTCGTTGCCGTCGAACTGGGCATCCGCGGCGGTCAGGCTGCGGATGATCATATGCTCGCCGCTGTTGCTGAAGCGCGCGGTGCCCGCGACTGTGGCGCTGTCGATGATCAGCAGGTTATTCGAGCTGATCGTCGCGTCGCCGACGTCGGTGACGATGCTCGCGAACTCGATCGGCCCGTTGGTGCCGATGTTGAGGCTGTTCGCGCTTGCAGTGACCGCCTCAAACGAGTTCATGCTGCCGATCTGGATGTCGCCATCGTCGGCGGTCAGCGTGGTCACGCCGCGGCTAAACAGCTGACTTGCGGTTACGCCCGTCGCGCCGGTCAGCGTCATCGCACCGCCATCGCCCGTCTCGGCGTTCAGGATGGCGATAGCGCCATCGGCGGTCAGCGTCATATTGCCACCCGCGAACAGATCGCCGTCGCCGGTGATGTCGACCGCCGCATCGAGCGTCATGTCGTCGGCGGCGGACACGTCGGTCGCCGCGATCGTCCCCGCCGTCGAGATCATGTTGATATCGGCGCCGTTGACCGCCGAACTGCCTTCGCCCTGCGTGATGGTGAAGCCGCCCTCGGGCAGATACAGCAGGAATTGCGTATCGGGACCGGCACCGGTCGTGGAAACGTTGGTCGCACTGATGTCGCCGGTGGCGAAGGCGTCGAAATCGTCGCCCACGGTGATGTTGGCCAAGGTCGCGGTGGTCCCCGCGACGACCAGCATATCCTCGCCCACAGTCGCGCCATCGATGTCGACCGCGCCGCCCGCGGCGACCCCGAACATACCCGACGCCTCGCTGTTGGTCAGGATGATGTCGCCGCCGGCATCGGCATAGACGCTTGCCGCCGTCGGCGATCCGCTGCTGCTGCTGCCGCCCTCGCCGATCGCGCTCGCCGATGCGACGATGTCGCCGACGGCACTCAGGAAAATGTCGCCGCTGCTTGCATAGCTGCCGGTGACATCGCCCTGCGCGAAAACGCTGATGCCCGAACGTGCAATCGCCTCGCCGATCGCGATATTGCCGCCGCTCGCTATCGCACTCAGGAAACTGTCGGACTGGATCGAATCGACCGTGATGCTGTTGGCGTTGAGATTGACGCTGCTGTTGTCCGACGTGATCGACCCGCCGCGAATGCCCTCGGCGCCGGTGGCCGTGCCCGTAGCATTAAGGCCGACGAAGAAGCCGGCGTCGATGTTATTGAAAACGATCGACTGGCCCGTCACGAACACCGATCCGCCCGCGGTCGAATTGCCGAGGTCGACCGCGCCGGGCGAGGTGATGCTGATATTGCCGCCGGTGATGATCGAATTGAGGCCCGTGCGGAAGCTGCCGACGTTGGCGGTGAAATTATTCTCCGCCTCGGCATGTTCGATGCTAGCGCGGCCCGCGCTGGTGATGAAGATATTGTCGCCGTCGATCCGATCGACGTCGATGCTGCCGTTCGGGCCATTGGTGGTGAGCCGCAGGATGCTGTTCGAATCAATCACCGCGCCCGGTGTCGCGCGCAGGCTGTTGAACGCGGTGATCGACAGCTCGCCCTCGGCGAACAATGTCGCATTGGCGGCGTCGCCGCGGTCGTCGTGGCGGATGTCGACCTGATCGTCCGCCTCGATCGTCAGCGCGCCGCCCGAATTGACGCTGCCGCTGCCGCTCACATAGGCGCCGAACGAGCTGCCCGAACGCAGCACCATGTCGTTCGCGGTGCTGATCGTGCCGCCGTCGGCGGCGAAGAAGATGCCCGCCGACTGCATGTCGATGTCATTATTCGTCGGCCCCGCGAAACCGAACGCGGTCGCGAGCAGGCTGGTCATGTTGATGCTGCTGCCGGTGTCGGTGCGCATCTCGATGCGCCCGGCAAGGCCGCCGCTCGCGTCGATGACCGTATCGCCAAGGTCGATGACCCCGCCGCCGGTCTCGCTGCTGGCGGCCTGGAAGAACACGCGGCCGCCAAGGTTGATGAAGCCCGAGCAGCAGAAACCGTTGCCGCCCGACCCGACCCCGCCGTCGCCGCCATTGCCCGACACGCCGCCGACCGAAATCGTGATCGGCGCACCGCCCGAGGTAATCGTGCCGCCAAAGGCGAGCAGCGACACCGTACCGCCGGCACCTTCGCCGCCGATCCCGCCGTCGCCACCGCGCAGGCCCTGGACGACATCGTCCATTGTGCCCGGAATGCCGTCGGGGCCGGGCAGGGTGATCGTTCGCGGGTTGTCGGCGCCGCGTCCGCCATCGCCGCCCACACTGCTGCTGCTGAAACCGCCGCCGCCGGTGCGGCCGGCGCCGATCCCGACGATCGCGCCGTCGCGCGCGACGACCTCGATCGTACCGCCCTGCGCGTTGCCGCCATGGCCGCCGCTGCCCGCCACTGCGGGCGTCGCGAAGAAGTCGGTGAAGGCATCGCCGCCGTTGCCGCCCGTCGCGGTCGTGACGAAATTGCCCTGCGAGACGATGACGCGGGCATCCTCGCCGATCGCCTCGACGCGCGTCGTGCCGCCGAAGGCCGATCCGCCCTGACCGCCCTCTCCATTGAGACCGTCGCCGCCGTTGCCGCCGGTCGCCGAAGCGTCGAGCGTGACGCTGAGCTCGCCCGCATCGAAGCCCTCGACGATCGCCTGCGCGACGCCGCCGGCGCCGTAACCGCCCGCGCCGCCGTTCGAGGCGGTGCCGCCGTCGCCGCCCATCCCGAGCGACCGGCTGGTCAGGCTTTCGCTGATGTTGACCACCGTCTGGCGCAAGTTGATCGTCGCGAAGCCGCCGTCACCGTTGCCGCCATCTCCCGCGACACCATATCCGAATGTGTTTCCACAGCTGGAGGAACAGAAGAGCTGCACGCTGCCGCCCGATCCACCGAAGCCGCCCGCATCGACTTCGACTGCGTCGCTGTCGAGCGTACCCGAATTGAGGTTGATCGTCGCGAAGCCGCCGCGGCCGTCGCCTGCACTCCCCGCGGTCCCTTCGGTCCCGGCGAAGCTAATGAAGTCACCCCCAGCGCCGCCGTTGCCGCTCGCATAGGCGGCGAGCACCGTGGTCGAGACGACGGCGTCGCCATCGATGGTGATCGTCGCGTCGCCGCCTTGGCCGTTACCGCCATTGCCGCCGCTGGTGACATTGGCCGAATCGAAATCGTCGCCGCTGAAGCCCGCACCGCCGAAGCCGCTCGCCGAGACGCTGACGTCGCTGCCGGTGAATGTCCCGCCGAGCAAGTTCATGACCGCGGCGCCGCCGAAGCCGTCGCCCGACCGGCCTGTGGCAAAGCCGCCATAGCCGTCAGCATTGATGCTGAAATCGCCGACGACGACGTTGCCGCCGATCTGCGTAAAAGTCACGTTGCCGCCGCGCCCGGTCGTACCGCGCCCGATGCCGCCATTGCCGTTGGCCGACAGGTTGATCGGTCCGAAGGCGGTGAAATCGCCGCCGTTCGCCTCGACGTTGATCGTGCCGCCCTGACCGTCGCCGGCCGGTTCGAAGACCGCGCCGCCGGTTCCTTCAGTAAAGGCTTGGGTTGCGCCGTCGGTGTTCGCGCTGAGGCTGCCGAAGATCAGCGAGCTGCTCGCATCGAAACCGGTGCGGATCAGGATCGTGCCGCCGGTGCCGACCGGGATCGCGCCGTTCGCGCCAAGCGCGCCGCCCGACACGCCGCTCGCCGACAGCGAGAGATTGGCGAGCGAGATGCTGCCTTCATTGGCAAAGATGGTGATGTTGCCGCCGGTCGCCGAGGCGCCATCCTGGCTGAAGCCCGTCTGGGCACTGGTATTGAAACTGTCGATGCCGATGATGCTGTTCGTCGACTGGATCAGCCCCCCGTTGAGCGAGGTCAGCGAAATCTCCCCGCCCTGCGCGATACCGGTGCTGGTCACCGCATTCACGACATTGCCGCGCGCATCGACATTGTAATTGGCGGCGCTGATCTGGCCGCTGGTGTCGGCAAGGAAGGTGACGGTCCCGCCGGTGCCGCTGCCCGCGACCCGCGGCAGGCCGCTCGACAGGCTGCCGCCGAAGGCGTTGACGTTGACGCCGTCGCCGAAGGTGATCACCCCGGCGGCGATTGCCGACACCGAAACGGTCCCGCCGGTTCCGGTGCCGACATTTTCGCTGGACGACGAGATCGCACCCGAATCGAGCGTCGCACCGCCGCTGATCGTCAGTGCCGAGGCGCCCTGCGAGACGATGGTGACATTGCCGCCGCGGGCATTGCCCGACAGCGCGGTCAGGCCGCTGGTGCTGGTCGCGCCGCCGCTGTCGGCACGGGTGATCGCACCGAAATCGTCGATCTGGACCACCGCGCCGCCGTCGATCGTCACATTGACGTTGCCGCCGAACGCGTCGCCTCCGGTCGTGTTTTCGGACCCACGCGCGCCGCCGCCTGCTGCGCGGGCATCGAGTCCGACGCTGCCCAACGTCAGCGCCGAGGATGCGTCGGTGTTGACCAGCAGTTCGGCGGTGCCGCCCGTGCCGTCGCCGCCGTTCACCGAGGTCAGCGTGCCGAAGCGCTGGTTCACGCCGCCGCCGAAGCCGCTGGCGCCGATCGACAGGAAGGCCGTCGATACGGTGTTGCGCGCGCCGGAGATCGAAACGCGCGCAGTGCCGCCGGTGCCGTTCCCCGACACGATATTGCCGATTTCGCCCGCGCCAATGGCATTGACGAAGACGCCGCCCGTGACGGTCAGATTGGCGGCATTCTCGACGGTTAGCGTCGCAGTGCCGCCGACGCCGTTGCCGCCGCGATCCCTTGTCGTGGTGACGCCCGACGTATCGGTGGTCACGCCGCCACCGAGGCCGTTGGCCTCGACGTTCACAGCGCTCGCGCCAAGCTGGCTGCCGACGCCGCTGACCGTCAGACTTGCCGTACCGCCGGTCCCCGTGCCGCCGGGGCCTGTCACCGGGACACCGCCCGTGGCCGTGGCCGAAACCGTGATGTCGCCAGTCGTCTGCAGTATGCCGCCGCCGGTGATCGACAGCGAGGCGTTGCCGCCCAGCGCATTGCCCGTGGCGCCGTCGAGATGGCCGTTCGCGCGCACCAGCAGGCCGCCAAGCGGTACCAGCGTGCCGCCGTTGACGTTGACCGCGGCGCTGCCCGGCGAGCTGCCGACGCCATCCGACCGGACCGTCAGCAGGCCGCTTGCCGCCATCTGGCGCCCGGCATTGATATTGAGCGTAGCGCTCGTATCGCCGATGAAGGTGCCGCTGCCCTGGATCAGGATGCGGCCGGTCTGCGTCGGCGGCGGCGCGCTGACCGGCGGGCCGGGGACTGGCACCGTCAACAGCGGCTGGCCGACGAAGGCGCCGCTGGCGTGCGCGAGGACGTTGCTGCGGAAAATCGTGTCGTTGATCGTCAGGTTCGCCGCGGTGGCGTTGACGGGGGCGCCGTTCAGCTGGCCATCGGTGACGTTGTAGCCTGCCGACAGGATGACCGAGCCGTCCGATGCCGTAACCGCCGTGGTCGAATCGGTATAGCCGATGTCGCCCGACACCAGCATGCCGACCGCGACATTCTTCGGGATCGCGACCATGTAGATGCGCTGGGCAAGGCCCGTTGCCTGCTGCTCGGGGCCGCGCGTCGTGCCGCTGTGCGTGAGGACGTTGCCGCCCTCGGCGCCGACCGAGACATTGATGTCGAACAGGCCGCTGGCACGAATGGTGATGTCGGCCTGTTCCGCAGCGACGTAGGCGGCCGAGCCGTTGACGTTGACCGATCCCGCCTGCGTCACGCGCGGCGCGACGAGCGCGACATAGCTGCTGCCCGCTTGTCCCAGAACCTGATTGGCGCTGATCGTGCCGTCGACCGTGACGCCGGCCGTGCTGCCCGAGGCGCCGCGGAAGCGGATCGCGCCGGTTGCCGGGTCCAGAAGGCCGCCCGTCGTGTCGATGTCGTTGGCGGTCAGGACGAGGCTGCCGACGTTGATCACGCCGGTGCTGCCGATCAGGATGCCGCCGGCGTTATAGAACCAGATGTTGCCGCCCTGGCCGCCGGAGGTCGCGGTGTTGGTGCTGTTGATCTGACCGTTCAGCGCGATTTGGCGGCTCAGCGAACCACCTGCACCGTTTACGAAGCGGTTGAGGACGATGTAGCTGCCGGTGCCGTTGAAGTTCCAGATGCTGTCCGACGGCAGGAAGTCGATGGCGCCCCCCGTCGGCGCGGTATCGGTCGGGATCCAGTTGATGATCGTCTGCTGGTTGCTGCCGACCGACACCGTCGTAGTCTTGGTTCCGACGTTCGTTCCGACACTGACGCCCGCCGGGACACTCTGCGCGTTCCCCTGAACCTGCGCGAGCGCCGGCCCGCCATAGGCAAGCGCCGCGATACCCGCGGCGATCGCACAGCTGCTCAGCAGGCGCCGCTTGCCGCTACGGACGGGCGAGGGGGTGACAGTGGCACGCATGGCATTGGTCCTCGATGCAAAAGTCATGGGTCAGCGCGCCTTCACGCCGAACTGCGTCGTAAACGAAACCAGGAAACGCGGATCGGGCTTCTGGGGCAGGAAACCGGCGCGGTTGAGCGGCGCCGCGACGGTCAGGTCGAGCCGCGCGAGATCGCCATAGGCAATGCGCAGGCCGCCGCCCGCCGAATAGAGCTTCTGCGGGTTAAGCCCGTTGAACGCCGTATCCTTGTTCCACACCCATGCCGCGTCGAAGAAGGCGAAGGGCTGGAGCGCGAAGGCCTTGGTATTCGCGGGCACGAACGAGCCGTAACGCAGCTCGCTCGACACGCCGACGCCGCTGTCGCCGATGATCGTGCCCGGATCGAAACCGCGCCCGACAGTGAAATTGCCACCCGAAAATTCTTCATAAGCGACGAGCGGATCGCTCGCCCACTGGCCGCGCGGCGAGACCGCCAGCGTGAACAGCTTGTGCGGCCGCCACTCGATCTGCGCCTGCGCGCGCACGAGAAACGCGTCGGGTTTGGCCTCGATACGCGTCAGCGGGACCGCGCCGGGCAGGAAACAGGTCGCGCCGCCCGGACCGCAATCGTCGCTCGCGCCGAGGAAATTCACGCCCTGCCGCGCCTCCAGCGACGTGGCGATGCTCCAGCGCGGTTCGGATGGGCTATAGCCGCCCTTGCCGGCGATCGAGGCCGGATCGACCCAGCTCGCATCGGCGCGCAGGTTGAAGACGCGGATGCGGTCGCGGTTCAATGGCGCGCCGCCGAGACCGATGTCCTGATCGATGATGTCGAGCCCGCCGCCGACCGAGAAACGCCGCGCCTGCGTCAGCACCAGCGGATAGGAGGCGAACAGGCTGACGATCTGCGTCGTCGACTTCACCGGGAAATTGGCGATGTCGGGGCGCGTCCACGCATAGGTATAGCTCGCGCCGAGCCGCAGCCCTTCGCCGCCGACGCGGAACTCGTGCGCGAGTTGCAGCACATTCTGCTCGTCGAAATCGGGGGTCGAATAGAAGCTCGCGGTGGTCAGGTCGCCCATCCCGGTGAGCCCGGTGAAGCGCACGCGCGCGACCCCGCCCCAGCGGCCGACGTCCTTCGACCCGAAATTCTGGATATTGGCGTCGAACATCACGGGAGTACGGACCACGGTGACTTCGCCCACGACTTCGCCGGGCACCGCGCCGGGGCGCAGCGTCAGCCGCGCATCCATGCCCGGAATGTCGCGCGCCAGCAGCAGGTAGCGCTCGGCGTCGACGATGTTGAAAACCGGCTGGTCGTCGAGGCGCGAGAGATAGCGCTGCAGCAGGCCCTCGTTCGCGCCCGCGTCGCCGCGCACCTCGATGCGCGTCATGCGCGCCGACAAGATGTCGAGCCGGACGATGCCGTCGGCGTCGATCGTCTGCGGCGGGACGCGGACGGCGGCGAGATAGCCCTTCGAGCGCAGGATCGTCGCGGCGCGGTCGCGGATGTCGCAGACGACGGCGATCGGCAGCTCCTGGCCGACCTTGTCCGACCAGCTCGGGCTCAGCATCGACGTATCGATACCCTCGACCTGCGAGAATTGGACGTCGCGCAGCGTCACGCGGACGTTGGCGAATTCGGGATTGGCAAGCGGGCAGGGCGCTCGCTCGATCGCATCGTCGGTGGTGACCACCTGCTCGCCCGGAGGCGCGGCAGGAGGAAGGTTGGGACGCTGGATTTCCTCGCGGGTCGGCACAACCTGCGCCTGTGCCGCATAGGGCATTGCGAGGGCGATCAGCCCGGCCGAACAGGCCAGCGCCCGCCGAATCGCTCCGCCTACCGGCGCCGCGACTCCAATAGTGCCCAGATCCCCCTTGTCGGTCATCACCACCCCTTGTGTACGCATGCGTCCGCAACCTACGAAACGCACCAATTCTGCAGGCTCTGCCGCCGGTGCGGCAGTGCGAATTTTCGACCCAAGGAAAGGACTTACCGCTTTGTTGCGGCTGCTTTTGTTACGTTGGTACCAGATGGTCCAAAGCGGTTCAATGTAAACCGCTTTCTGTTAACCACCCGATGTCTCGGCCTCGGACATCGCCTCGGCCAAACGGTCGAGCTGCGGGGTGCAGCCCTTGGCCATCAGCATGTCGACCGACCCTTCGACCGTGTCGGGGATCGCCCCCATTTCTGTGAAGCGGACGGTAACCGCCTTCGGCAGACCGCCGCCCGACAGGCGATAGTCGATGCCATATTGCAGCGGCACCTGATCGGTCGGCCATTTGCGGAAATTGGCGCCGTCGACGATTGCGACCGTCGCCTTCTTGCCGCCGCTTTCGATTTCCAGCGCGGTGTCGCCTTCCATATTGGGGCGCCACAGCATCAGCGTTGCGGGATTGGCGACGCAGAAGGTGCCGCTTTCGCGATAATCGAGCAGCCACACGTTCGGCGCGCGGATTTCGACGGGCATCGGATCGTCGGGACCGCGGGTGGCCCCGCCGCGCGGCCGCATCGGGCTGGGCGACAGCATGCGCGTGACGGTCGTGCCCATCGAGCTGTTCGCCTGAATCACCCCGGTCGCGCCAAAGGTGCCCGCGCCGCTCAGCGTGCGCGTCTTGCCGCCTTGCATCAGGATAACCTTGTCGCCCGCGACCAGCGTCAGCTTGTCGGTCGACTTCAGCTTGGTGCCGGTCGGATATTTGCTCGCCGACGGCCCCGTCGAGCGGACGACCATCGACTGGGCAGCGGCGGTGCCGGCGACAGTCAGCGCCATGATCGCGGCTGCGGCGGTCAGCCCCATCCGGCGGATCGACTGTTCAGGAAAGGACATAGCTTTCTCCTTTTTTCGTCTCGTTCAGGCGTTCTATCAGGAGCATTATGGCTGGATCCTGACTGAATTCGCCGGCCAGCGCTGTGGCGCAGGTCACATAGGCATTTTTATCGCCCGCGGCGTGCGCGGCAACAAGTTCCGCGATACGCGCACGCTGCTCGGCCGACAGGTCGGGGCGCACGGTGAAGGCGTCGACCGGCTGCGCGCGGCCGCGCAGCGTTACCCGCCCCATCGGGACCAGATCGTCGCGGCCCGACTTCACCGCCGCCTCGGCCGAAATCAGCACCGCGCTCTTCAGCTCCTTGTTCGCCGATTCGAGACGCGAGGCCGTGTTCATGCTGTCGCCGAGCGCCGTATACTGAATGCGGTCCTCGCCGCCGAAATTGCCGACGATCGCATCGCCGACGTGCAGCCCGACGCGCGTCATGCCGATCGGCGGCACATCCTCGGCCTTCAGGTCGATGCGGAACTGCTCGCCGACCTCGTTCATCCGCACCGCGGCGGCGGCGGCTTGTTCGCCATCGTTCGCCCGACTGATCGGTGCGCCCCAGAAAGCGACGATCGCATCGCCGACGAATTTGTCGATCGTGCCGCCATGCTCGAGCACGACGTCGGACAGCCGGTCGAGATATTCGTTGAGCAGCCGCGCCACCGTTTCCGGCGTCGTCGCATGGCTGAGCTTGGTGAAGCCCTCGAGGTCGGTGAACACGCAATAGATGTTGCGCCGCTCGCCATGGAGCGACAGCTGGTCGGGATCGCGCATGATCTGCGCGGCGACGTCCGCGGGCAGATATTTGCCGAGCGCCGACTGCGCGAAGGCGCGCTGGCGCGACCCGATGGTGCGTGCGGCAGTGCCGACCGCCGCATAGCCGAGGAGCCAGCCGAGCGCCCAGCCGAAGGCGGGCAGAGTGGTTGTATCGACGCCATTGCCCTGCAACCAGAAGGGGAAGGCGACGAAAAAGGCCATCTGCCCGAGGAACGCGACCGCGACCCAGCGCGCGCGCATGTCGATCAGCGCGGTCAGCCCGCCCGCGAGCACGACGAGCAGCGCGAGGATCCACAGCGCAGGGCCGGGCAGGTGCTTCGACCAGTCCTTGTCGAGCTGCTGCGCCAGCATGCTCGCATGGACCTCCAGTCCGATCATCGTCTCATGCTGGCCGGTGACGGGGTCGACGAAGCGGCTCGACGGGATGTTGAACTGGTCGGTGTCGATAATGTCGCCGCCGATCAGGACATAGCGGTCCTTGATCAGCTCCGAGAAGCCCGCGCGCATCTCGTCGTCCATCGGCATCGCGAAGGTGTCGATCGGGATGTTCGCGAAGACCGGTTCCTCCTGTCCTGCGGCGGCGCGGGCGGGGACGAGGAAGCGGATATTGCCTTCATAATTGGCATGGGCGGGATCGACCGGCGCCATCGCATTCGCCATCAGCGGCGGCAGATTTTTCGGCCGGTCGGGCCAGTTGCGGATCACGCTGTCCGAATCGGTGCGGAAACGCACGCTCGTCGGCTTGGTCTTGTCTGTGGTGACGTCGGCCAGATAGGCGGCGAGGAACTTCTGCTGTTCGAAGAAGATCGTGTTCGGATTGCTCGATTGCTCGATGTACGCGATCCACGTCGGCGTCTTCATCGACCGCAGCTGCGCCTTCAGCGCATCGTCGTCGGGCCGCGGCGAGTCGAAGAGAATATCGATCCCGATCGCCTTCGCGCCCATCTGGTCGAGATTGGCGAGTGCATTGGTCAGCACCGTCCGGTCGAGCGGCGAGCGGATGCCCGTGTTGAACAGCGTCTCGTCATTATAGGTGACCATGACGATGCGTTTGTCTTGCGGGACGTGCGGCGCCATCACCATCGAACGGGCGTCGTAGAGCGCGCGCTCGGCGTCGCCGACCAGCGGCATCTGCCAGCTGAAGCGTGCAAACAGGGTCGCAACGATCAGGAACAGGATCGTCGCCGCCATGCGCGACGGGCCCAGCTGCATGATCAGCCGGCGGATGCGCTTTCGCAGCGGCACGGCCGCCGGCCGTGCGTCTGCTGCCGCTGTGTCGATCGTCTGGCTTGCCATCAGGGTCCGGTTTTCGTCAGCGCGCCGCGCGGCCCGCTGCTTCTCCGTCGGCCGCGGCGGTCGTGGCCGCGCGCAGCAGCGGCTGGGCGCCGTCGCCGATGATCGCGAAACCCGCCCAATAATAGGGGTGCGAGGTTTGCTTGTCGTCCATCAGCACCATCTGCGTCTGCCACAGCGCATCGGCGACGCTCTCGCCCTGCGGTGCTGCGAACAGGCCGCCGATCAGGCGCGTCGTCGCGTCGAAATCGTCGGGCGCGGGCCAGTGGCTCGCGACGACCGAGCGGCCGCCGGCGCCGATGAAGCTGCGGACGAGCCCGTCGAGTGCGTTGCCGCCGCCGCTCGAGACACCGGCTTCGCGCGTCGCCGCGACCGAGGCAGCGCCCGCGGTGTCGCACGCCGACAGGATGACGAGGTCGGCGTTGATCTTGAGGTCGAAGATTTCCTGGAAGGTCAGCAGGCCGTCCGAATCCTGATCGCCGAACGAGGTGACCAGCGCCGGGCGCGCCGGGCACGACGGCCGCGGCGCGGTGACCAGGCCGTGGGTCGCGAAATGGATGATGCGATAATCGGACAGGTCGCCGCGGCTCTTGACCGCCGTGTCGGTGAAGGCACCGCCGGTCAGGATCGTCGTCGTGTCGCGGTTCATCGTCCGGCTGGCGGTGACCAGCTCGGTCGCCGAAATCGGCCGGCTCCACTGGCTGACGTCCCACTGGCAGCTGCCGTCGATGCCCCCGCCCGATGCCGCGCCGCGCGTGCCCGTCGAGGGCAGCACGCCGCCGACGACCGGCAAATTCTGGCCGAGCCCGAAATATTGGCGCGACGCATCCGAAGGCGGGGCCTGCCGTGCGTTGCGGAACGACAGCGCCGACACCGCGGTACTCGGGCGCGTCGTGCGGCCCAGCCAGGCGATCTGGCGCATGTCGAAGGCGTCGGCATTGGGATCGGTCAGCCGTTCCTCATAGGCGGCAAGGCCGGTGTCGGAGGTGATCAGCAGGTTGATCGGCAGCCGCAGCATCGCGCCGTCGGGCTCGAAGATCAGGTGCGGCACGCTCGGCAGCCGGTCGGCAACGGGTGCGAACAGCTGGGTATAGAGTTTGCGCGCGGTCGTCGCGTCGAAGGGATAGGTCACGCGGCGACCGTTCTCGACGATCGAGATCGTCGAGCGGATCGCATCGACCGCATTTTCGAGGCCCTGCGTGCTGACATCGGCGCGCCACAGCTGTGCGTCCTTGTTGCCGATCATCATCGCATAGACGGCATCGCCGACGACGAGCATCTTCAGATACGCTTCGTCGGGCTTCAGCACCTGCTGCAATTCGGCAAGATCGAGCTTGCCCGGCGCGACGACGCGATATTGCGGATAGGCCGACAGTTTCGCGACCGTCTCGGCCTGCTGGAACGACAGATTGTCGAGCTGGGTCTTGAGGTCGGCGCGCAGCGCGTTGATCTCGGGCGTCACCGGCAGCTGGGCGAGGCGGGCGTCCTCGATGCGCGCGCGCTCGATGTCGCGGTTGAGCGTCGTCGCCTGACGGAACAGCCGCGCGCCATCGTCGCTGCCCGCCGACAGCTCGCGCGCCAGCACCGCCTGCGTGTCGGCGACGCCGGGGCGGACCTGCAACTGGCTGGCGACGAAGAAGTCGCCGACCGCCGACGCATCGGTCGCGCTGCGGCTCGCGAGCAGCCTGTAATAGGGCGCCATCATGTTCGCCATGCCGGTGGTCGAACGCTGCGACGCGGCGAGGGCGGTGACGACCTCCTTGTAGATGGTCAGCGCCTTGTCGTCCTGTCCGTGGCGGGTCAGGAAGGCGGCATAGCGCGCGCGCGCCGAGGCGAGGGCATTGGTCTCGGGATATTCGACCGCGAGCGCATTGACCGATTCGAGGAAGCGCGCGTCGGCAGCGGCATTGTCGCCGAGCGCCTCTTCCGCCAGCGCGAGTTCGCCCAGCATCTGCGACCGCAGGCGAACGATCGAGGTCACGCGCCCTTCGCGGACCGCGAGTGCGTCGCCGAGCCCCTTGAGCTGCGCTGCCTTCGCTGCCGCGGGATTGCCGCGCAGCCGCTCGACCGTACCGAGCAGGTGGACCGCCTGCGCGTCGATGATCTGCGCGCGTTCGAGCGGGGTCAGCCGTTCGCGGTCGCCGGTCTGGCGCACCGCGCGCGCATTGGCGCCACTGTTAACGCCTGCGACGATTTCGGGCGTCAGCGTCACCGCGCCGCCCTCGACTGTGACCGCATTCGACAGCGGCGGAATGGGGGTCTGGAGCAGCGCCGCGGCGCCGTCATAATCGCGCTGATTGAGTGCGTGGATCGCCCGGAAATTGCGACGAAGGCGGAGCTGCACCGGGTCGCCGGTCGGGATCGCCTCGACCTCGCCGAACAGCCGCTCGGCTTCGGCGAACTCGCCGAGGTTCGAACGCTGGAGAGCGCGGTTCAGGGTAAATTCGGTGGGATCGAGGTCGGCAGCCGCCTGCTCGTCGAGCGCGCGGCGCGACAGCGCTTCGAAAAATTCGGCTGCCTCGGCATAATCGCCGCTGTGGTTGCGCCGGTAACCCTCGGCCAGCGCCTTGTCGACGTCGATGGTCCCCGCGAGCGTGCGGGCGAAGCCGTCGTTGCCACCGACCGAGGTCGTCGCGACCTTGATGACGCCCGGCACGACCTTGCGCTGCTTGATCGATTCGAGCGCGAGGGTCAGCGCGTCGCCATAGGCCTCGAAACCTTCGGCCGCATACGTCACTTCGCCAGTGCCTTCGACGCGCGTCGTCCACGCGACATTGCTGTCCTTCACCGTGCAATTGCCGTCGGCGCAGACGATCGTCCCGGTGCGGCCTGCATCGATTCGCGCGCGCGCCTCGTCGGGCGTGGCGCGGAGCATGCGGACATAGCCGACCGGCTGGCTCGCATCGCGGCAGACGATCAGCCAAGCGCGGTCGAACATCCCCTTGATGACGGAATCGCGGACGGTTGCCTGAACTTCGCAGAGCGAGCCGCCCTGATCGCCGATCGAGAAGCTGTCGCGGAGCGTGGGGTCGCTGGCCTGCGCCTGTGCGACGCCGGGCGCGGCGAGAGCCAGCGCGGCCAGAATCGGCACGAAAAACGGACGTCGAGCGGTCATCACCAAATCCCCCAAAGCAGGCTTCAAGGCGCCGTGTCCGCTGGTATTGGCGGCAAGGCGCAGTCTTCAATGCTGCGGTACGACCCATTCCCGTCGCGGCGGACCCTAAACCCATCATTCGAAAAAGGGAAGTGATCTGCGGCACACTGCCTTGCGCGCTTTGGCACAGCGACCTATTTGACCTTTGAACTCCACTCTCCTGTGAGGAAAAAGATGAGCGCATTCGACGATCGTGAACGGGCCTTTGAAGCGCAATATGCGCGCGATCAGGAAGTGCAGTTCCGCATCACCGCGCGCCGCAACCGCCTCGTCGGCGAATGGGCGGCCGAGCGCATGGGCCTGACGCCCGAGGAAACCGACGCTTATGCGAAGGCGGTCGTGCAGGCCGATTTCGAGGAAGCGGGCGACGAGGACGTCATTCGCAAGCTCGCGGGCGACCTCACCGCGGCGCAGGTCGAGATCAGCGACGCCGAAATCCGTTCGGTGCTCAACGACAAGACCGCCGAGGCGCGCCGCCAGTTCATGGACAGCCAGAACTGAGGCGCGGATCATGGGCATGCAGCAGGACGATCTGAAGGCGATGATCGAGGCGGCGTTTCCGGGCGCCAGCGTCGCGATCACCGATCTGGCGGGCGATAATGACCATTATGCGGCGCATGTCGTCAGCGAATCCTTCCGCGGCATGACCCGCGTCGCGCAGCACAAGGCGGTGTACGCGGCGCTCGGCGGGCGCATGGGCGGCGAACTTCATGCCTTGCAATTGACGACCGGCGTTCCTTCATAAGGGGCATATCCCTTTCACGCGGGCGCGGACGCCCGACCGGAGACTGTAAATGAGCGATCCCGCCACCCACGACCGCATCGGCAAACTGGTTGCCGATCACCCCGTTCTGCTGTTCATGAAGGGCACGCCGCTCTTTCCGCAGTGCGGCTTTTCCTCGCGCGCGATCGCGATGCTCGACCGCCTCGGCATCGAGTACGACACCGTCGACGTGCTGCAGGACATGGAAATCCGTCAGGGCATCAAGGAATTCTCCGACTGGCCGACGATCCCGCAGCTCTATGTGAAGGGCGAGTTCATCGGCGGATCGGACATCATGATGGAAATGTGGGAAGCCGGCGAACTCCACCAGCTGATGACCGACATCCCGGCGCGCGCCGAATAAGCGTGAGGCTCTACTTTCCGCTCCACCCGCCGTCGCGCGCCGCGCGTTCGGCGTCGGCGTCCAGCGGATCGCCTGCCATCATCGCGGTTGCGGCGCCTGCGAGTTCGCCCGACGACGCCTGCCGGTAATCCGACCCCCGCTGACCTTGCAGCGTCCGCTCGAGCTGCCAGCCGCCGTTATCACGGCACCCGATGCCATCGACCGCCGCGCTCTCGAAACTGCGGCAATAGCGGCCGTCCTTGCTCCGGAAGCTGAGCCCGATCCGCACATCGGCCCCCGCGGCCTGGTTCGACGCCAGCTGCGTGTCGAGCGCCTTAGCCAGCGGCCCCGAGGCGACTAGCGTGCCGTCCGACGTCGCGACGCTCTGCGCGGGCGCCCAAGGCTGGGTGCCGACCGTGATCCCCAGCGCAAGCGATGCCGCCATCGCACCCCAGTGGATCGCGCCGAAGCGCGGCCGCTTCGCCTCGCGCCGCGCGGCAAGGCTCGTATCGACCGTCTCGTTCGTCGCCAGCAGCGCGCGCAGCCGTTCGGGCACCGGCTCCTCGGCGATCGGCGCGAAATGCGCCGCAAGCTGCGCCTTCAGCGCCCGGTGCTTCGCGATCTCGGCGGCGAGCACCGCGTCGGTCTCGGCCTCGCGCTCGATCCGGCGCGCGGTCAGGTCGTCGAGTTCGCCGTCGATATAGGCGGCGACGGTGGCAGGATCGAAATTCATGCCGCCTCTCCCAGCAAATGCATCAAGGTCTCACGCCCGCGCGCGAGGCGCGAGGTCACGGTGCCGATCGGCACGTCCAATATTTCGGCGGCCTCGCGATAGGCATAGCCCTCGACGAGGACCAGCATCACGACTTCGCGCTGTTCGTCGGGCAGGCGCGCCATCGCGCCGTCGACATCGCCGCGCAGCGTCCCCGCCTCGACCTCGGCGGCGCCGTCGCCCGCGATCTGCGTGACGGCGTCGTCGATCGGCGCATGGACGCCGCGCCGGCCCGCGGCGCGGCGATCGTCGATCCAGAGGTTGCGGGTAATCCGGTACATCCAGCTATCCAGTCTCGTTCCTTGTTGCCATTGACCCTGAGATTTCAGCGCGCGCTCGATCGCCGCCTGGCACAAATCGTCGGCATCGCTGACGTCGCGCGTCAGCCCGCGCGCAAAGCGGCGCAGCCGGGGTAGCAATTCGACCAGTTCTTCTTCGAAGCGCATCTTCGCCTTTTCTCACGTTCGGGGAAGAAACGATGCGCTTCTAACGTTTCTTCCGCATCGTGATAAATTTTTCTGCATCGGCCTTCGCGGCCGGCGCGTATGAGGGTGAATGATGCGAGTGACCGCCATCCTGTTGCTGATCGCCAGCCTGCTCCTGATCTTCATCGGGATCGGACAGAAAGTGTCGGCGCAGGTTGCGCTGCCCCCTGTGCTGCCCGACGCGGCGCGGACGATCCCGCCGCTGCCGAATGTCGGCGCGCAGCCGCTGATCACCGTTGCCGATACGCTCGCCGATGTGCGCCTCGACCGGATCACCGCGCTCGTCCGCGGCAATCGCGACAGCGTCGAACTCGACGAGCGCGGCGAACCCGCGGTGCGCGGCGTGCTTGTCGCCAGCGGCGTCGACGACACTATGGTCGCAAGCGCGGCCAAGCAGGGCTTCGCGCTGATCGACCGCGAGCATATCGACGGGCTCGACCTCGACATTGCGCGCTTTCGCGTGCCCGAGGGGCGCAGCCTCGCCCGCGCGCGCAAGCAGCTCGCGAAGCTGCTCCCGGCGGCCGAGGTCGATGTCGACAATATCTATTTCGCAAGCGGTCCGGGAGGCGCCTTGCCGGGCGCCGCGCTCGCGGCGCCCTCAGCCGGCGGCGGCGCATCGCTCGGCCTGATCGACGGCGGCGTCGCCGCGCACCCGTCGCTCGGCGGCCGCGTCGAACAACGCGGCTTCGCCAAGGGCGCGCCCGCGGCCAGCAAACATGGCACGGCGGTCGCGTCGCTGCTCATCGGCAACGGCACCGTCCGCGGCGCGGCCCCCGGCCAGCGCCTGCTCGCGGCCGACGTCTATGGCAGCGATCCTGCGGGCGGCAACGCCAGCGCGATCGCCCGCGCGCTCGGCTGGCTCGCGCAAAGCGGTGTCGCGGTGACGACGATCAGCCTTGTCGGCCCCGACAACAAGCTGCTTGCGGCCGCGATCCTCCGCGCGCAGCAACGCGGGATGCTGATCGTTGCCGCGGTCGGCAACGATGGCCCCGCGGCGCCGCCCGCCTATCCGGCCTCCTATCGCGGCGTCTTCGCCGTGACCGGCGTCGATGCGAAGGACCGCGCGCTGCCCGAGGCGGGCCGCGCGCTCCATGTCGATTTCGCGGCGCCGGGCGATGCCGTGCTCGCTGCGACGGGCGCGGGATCGAGCGAGCGGCTGCGCGGGACGTCCTTCGCCGCGCCGCTCGTCGCCGGACGCCTCGCGCTCCGCTACCCGGCGCCGGGCATCGACCGCATCGGCCCGGCGGTCGCCGCGCTGGTGATTGAGGCGCGCGATCTCGGCAAGAAAGGCCGCGACAAAATCTATGGCCACGGCCTGATTTGCGGCACCTGCGGCGGCCGCTGAACCTCCCCTCCCGTCATCCCGGCGAAGGCCGGGATCTCACCCTATCTTCCTGACGCATTGGCGAGATTCCGGCCTTCGCCGGAATGACGAATAGAAGTATCGCCGGGGCCCGAAACTTTTTTCGGAAGAAAATCGAACGCGCCCTCGTTCTCTCCACAGGCCCAGCCCCTCCGGGCCGCACACTCAGGAGTAGGACAAATGGCAAATCGTATTTTCATCTCGGCTATCGCGCTCGCCGCGTCGGCCATGGCGTTCTCGGCTCCGGCCTCGGCGCAGCTGCTCGGGGACGGCGGCGGGCTCGGCGGCAACCTCGGCGGCACGCTGGGCGGGACGCTCGGGAACCCGACCGGCCCGATCGGCAGCACGATCGGTTCGACCGGCGACATCACCGGTTCGGGTCGCGGCGACGCCAGCGTCGATCGCCGCTCGGGCCGCGTTCAGGGCAAGGGCGGTGCCGATGCGAACGGCAGCGGCTCGCTCAACGGAAACGGCAATCTGATCGGCAACACGATCGGCGGCAGCGCCAATGGCTCGGGCAGCGCGTCGGGCAACGGCAGCCTCGATGCCCAGCTCGTCGGCACCGATTATGTTGGCCAGACCGCCCGCGGCGCCGTCGGCACCGCCCGCGACAGCGCCTCGACCGTCACCGGCACCGCGCGCGGCGCGGTCGGCAATGTCCGCGATCAGGCCGGCGGCACGCTGTCGGGCGTTTCGGGCACCGCGAGCGGCGCGGGTTCGGCCGCGGGCAGCTTTCAGGGCAGCCTCGGCCAGCTCGCCGCTGCGGGCAGCGGCGCTGCCAGCGGCAACGGCATGTTCTCGGTCGCTCCGGGCATGCCCGTCACCGACCCGCGCGGCAAGGTGATCGGCTATGTCCAGGATCTGCGCCAGACCGGCCGCGGCGTCGTGCAGGCCGTGACCGTCGAGGTCGGCAACCGCGTCGCAACGCTTCCGGCGGCCAGCTTCGCGGGTTCGGGCGACGTCCTCGTCACCGGCATGACCAAGGGTCAGCTCAAGAAGACCGCCGAACAGCAGGAAGATGCGCCGGCGCAGCCGGCCGAATAACCCGAAGATTGGGGCGGCCGTCGCCCTCACCCGGGACGGCCGATATCTGGGCGGGCTGCGTTCGCAGCCCGTCCTTTTTTATTGCCGGTTTTCTGACGGGTGAAAAGCATCCGGGGGGCGGGGCCTTTCGGCCGCTCCGCCCCCCGTTTGCATCGGGGGCAAGTGGGGATTTCCGGAGTGGGGGCAGGGGACATCAGGGACCAGACTGATGTCCCCCACCGCTCCATTGAGCGGAACACTCGGGAACATCCTATACCATACAAGCCGCGTGCCAATTTGCCGCATTCGCGCTTTTCGGGCCGACACGCTGGTTAGCAATTCCTTACCGTCCCCGCCGCCTGTCAAAATTCCCGACACATCGGCGTTCAGTTTCGTTCAGGAAGCGTTCAGCCGATTGACTACATTTGTAGTCGTATTGCAGATCAGCGCCGAAGGGAGGGTTTCCGACATGGCGGAACGAGCAAGCGATTCGGAGATGCAGGTGCTGTCGGCGCTGTGGGAGAAAGCCCCGCAGACTGCCGCCGACCTTACCCAGCGCATCGGCAAGATCAACGGCTGGACACAGGCGACGGTGAAGACGCTGCTCGCGCGGCTCGTCCAGAAGGGCGCGGTCACGGCCGAGGCCGACGGACGCCGCTATCTTTACAGCCCCGCGGTCGAACGCGCCGACGCCGTCGGCGAGGAATCGCAGCGCTTCGTCGATCGCCTCTTCGGCGGCCGCGTCAGCCCGCTGATCGCGCATCTTGCCGAACGCGAGGCCTTGTCGGACAGCGACATTGCCGAGATCGAGGCTCTGCTCCGGAAGCTCAAGTCGTGAGCGCCGCCATGATCCTGCAGGTCTGGGGTGACACGATGGTCACCACCGCTGCCCTCGTCCTTGCGATCCTTCTGATCCGCAAGCCCTTTGCGCGCCATTTCGGTCCGCAGCTCACCTATATGCTCTGGCTCGTGCCGGCGCTGCGGCTCTTCCTGCCGCCGCTGCCCTTCGCCGACCCCGCGCCCGTCGCGGCGGCGTTGCCCGCCAGTGAGGCGGTGTATCTCGTGCCGGTCGATGCGCTGGTCGATGCGCCGGTCGCGGCCACGCCGCTCTGGTCCTTCACCGACCTTGTTCCTTATATCTTCGCGATCTGGATGGCGGGCGTCGCCTTCGTGCTCGCCGCGGCATGGATGTCGCACCGACGCTTCCGCCGCAATGTGCTCGGCGCCGCGGTCGAGCTCGAACCGATCGGCAAGGTGCGGCTGGTCATGACCGATGCGGTCGACGGTCCCGTCGCTTTCGGCCTCTGGAACCGCTTCGTTGCCGTCCCGCACGATTTCTTCGCCCGTTATGCCGCCGAGGAGCGCGCGCTGGCGATCGATCACGAACTGGCGCACCACCGCCACGGCGACCTTTGGGCCAATGCCGCCGCGCTGCTTTTGCTCGCGTCGCAATGGTTCAATCCCTTTGCCTGGCGCGCGATCCGCGCCTTCCGTTTCGATCAGGAGGCGGCGTGCGACGCGCGCGTCCTGACGATGTCCGACACCGCGCCCCGCGACCTGCGAACCGCACGCTACGCCACCGCCATTGCCAAGGCGGCCGTGGGCTCGCGCCTGTCGCTCGCCGCGCCGATGGCGGTCCATGACAATCTACAGGAGAGACTGACGATGCTGACGAGGGAGGATATTTCGAAGAAGCGCGGCCTGCTCGGCAAGCTGCTGGTCGGCGGTGCGACGCTCGCGGTGCTCGCGACGACCGCGACGCTGGTGCCCGCCGCGACGGCGAGCGCGCAGGCCGATATCGCCGAGCCGCCGGCACCCCCGGCTCCGGCCGAACCGCCGCTGCCGCCCGAGGCCCCCGCTGCGCCCGAAGCGCCCGGCTTCATGGTCTTCACCGACCATGCCGACGCCGACAAGGATGGCAAGAAGCGCGAAGTCCGCCGCGTCATCATTCGCCACAGCGATGCCGCCGAGGGCAAGGAGCATCCCGCGGTGATGTTCGCGCCCGCCGACGGCAAGATGAAGCGCGTCGAAATCCGTACCCCCGGCAGCCTGTCGCGCGACGATGTCATCGCGACCCTCAAGGAACAGGGTATCGCCGGCGCACAGGCCGAGGCGATCGCCGACAAGCTGGAGGCCAAGCGCCGCGAGCGCATCCGCACCGTGATGGCGCCGATGCCCCCGATGCCGCCCATGCCCCCGATGCCCGCAATCCCCCACGGCGCATGGAAGTCGCTCGACGGCAAGGCGATGGTGATGGGCAAGTGCGGCGACGGCTCGAAGACTGCACCGATCGTCAATCGCGAAGAGGTCGACGGCAACAAGCGCCAGCACATCTACATGATCCGCTGCGGCGACACTGCCGAAAGCAGGGCCGCACGCCTCTCGGCACTCAAGAAGGCGCGCGAAAGCTTCGACAAGGGCAAGGCCGCACAGGGCCTGTCGGAAGATATGCGCGCCAAGGTTGCTGCCGACATCGACAAGGCGATCGCCGACCTCGAAAAAGCCCGCAACTGAGGGCTTCAGAGCTACCTGGCCGGCCCCCATTCCCCGGTGGGGCTGGCGGCAGGGGCGGGGAAAGGGAGCGGTGTGATGGCCGCTCCCTTTTTCGTGCCCGGCGCAAGGTCGCCCGGCAATGCACCGGTTCAGTTGCGCACTCGTCCGAAAGGCGACCGCCATGATAGCGTGGCGCTCCACTCAGGAGGCGTCGATCATGAAGGCGGGTGTTAAAGCGGCTTTCGACAGCGAGATGGCCCGTGCGCGCTCGGCCGAGAGGGCAGGCGACCTCGATCTGGCCAAGCACCATCTGGAGCGCGCGCACATCCTGGGTCAGCGCTGGTACGTCACGCATCTCAAGACCCATTTCCATATGCTGCGCCTCGCGCGGAAACAATCCGACGCCAAGGAGGCGCGCGGGCAGCTGGTCAGGCTGATCGGCGCGACGCCCTTCCACCTTGCCGGTTGGGTTCCCGTCGGAAACACCGGCGGCGCGAATGTATCGGCGACGCTGCCGATGCCGATACCGTCCGACCTGCAGCCCTATCTTCAGGGGCATTCGCTGCGGAACGGCCTGATCCTCCGTGGCCTTCTGGTCGCGGCGCTCGTGACCGGCTTTCTGCTCTTTTCCTGAATCGTCGGTCCGCCGTTGCGGGCAGACCTCATTCCTTTCATCCGCTTTCTCCTCCGCCCCCTCTTTTGCTCCGTCCCTAGCAATGCCACATAGGGCGCATGAGCGAAGAAAAGCCTTGGCCCGACACGATCCGCGCCGGCGATTGCGAGCAGCATGAGCCGCTCGTCCGCCGCGTCCTCGCGCCGAACCCGTCGCCCTATACTTTCACCGGTACCCAGACGTGGATCGTCGGTGCGGGCAGCGACGTCGCGGTGATCGACCCCGGCCCGACGGGCAGCGGCATGAGCATCGGCGATCCGCCCGACGCGAACGGGCAAGGCCATGTCGACGCGATCCTCCGCGCCGTCGAGGGCCAGCGCATCGCCGCGATCCTCTGCACGCACACCCACCGCGACCATTCGCCCGCTGCGGCACCGCTCAAGGAAGCCACCGGCGCCCCGATCATCGGCTGCGCCCCGCTCGCGCTTCGCGACGACGGTCCGCGCGCGGACTCGGCCTTCGATCCCGATTATGCTCCCGACCGCGTGCTCGCCGACGGCGAACGCATCGCAGGCGACGGCTGGACGCTCGAAGCCGTCGCGACGCCGGGCCACACCTCGAACCATCTCTGCTTCGGCCTCGTCGAGAGCGGCGCGCTCTTCACCGGCGATCATGTGATGGCCTGGTCGACCAGCGTCGTCAGCCCGCCCGACGGCGACATGGCCGCTTATATGGCCAGCCTGTCGAAGCTCTACGACCGCGACGACAGCGTCTATTATCCCGCGCACGGTCCCGCGGTGACCAAGCCGCGCCAACTCGTCCGCGGCATGCTCGGCCACCGTAAGCAGCGCGAACGCCAGATCCTGCGCGAACTCGAAAAGGGTACGCACGTCATCCCCGATATGGTGAAGCATATGTACAAGGGCCTCGACCCGCGCCTGACCGGCGCCGCCGGCCGTTCGGTCCTCGCGCACCTGCTCGACCTCAAGACCCGCGGCGTCGTGCGCAACGATGAAGAAGAATGGACGCTGGCCTGATGCTGCTCCCCTTGCTCCTCGCCGCTGCTGCGCCCGCCGATGGCCCGGTGATCGCGCTCGTGAAGGGCGCGGACGGTCGGCAATGCCTTCCCGACAAGAGCCTTTGCCTCGCGATACCCGAGGTCGCCGATGAGGGCGGTGATACGGCGCTCGTCGTGACCTCGTCAGGCTTGGCCGAACCGGTGACGGTCGCGCTGCCGGGATTCTACGATGCCGAAAAGCAGGAGCTCTGGCCTAACCTCATCGCGGTGAAGAGCGACGGTGGCGCGCCGCGCTACCTCGTCGGCATCCTCGGCCGTATGAACAATATGTATTCCGGCGGTGGCGGATCGGCGGCGCGGCTGCATCTGTTCGAATTCGCTTCGACGCCGGAGCCCACCGGCCTTGGCGAGGAGGTGCTCGACGTCGTCTGGGACGGTTCGTTGCTGATCCGCGCCTGTTTCTCCGAACAGGATATGAAAGACCGGCTCGAGGCGTGCCACGACGAATATGATTTCAACGCGACGCTGACCGCGGCGCCCGACGAGGGGAGCTGGTTGCCGACGCTGACCTATCGCGCCGTTGCCACCACCTATCCGCGGAACTCGCGCCGGTCGGAGGATAACAGCGCGACGAAGCTCAAGCGCGCCGATCTCGTGCGCGCCGAAGATCCCGCCTGCACCTATCAGCGCACGCTGCGCTACAACCCCGCGACGGCGCGCTACGAAATGGACCAGCCCGCGCCCGATTGTTCGGATTACACCACGCCATGACCGACAGCTCTCCCGCGCCGCGGCTCCTGCCGCGCCTCGTCCTGCTCGCAGCTGCTGCGCTGCTCGCGCTTGCCGCCTGGTGGGCCTTCTCGACATGGCGCGACTGGCAGCGCGGTTATGATCCCGAGACCGTCGTCGCAGCGAGCCTGCAGGGCTTGCAGGAACAGAATATCCTCGTTCCCTTCACCGCGCGCTACGTCGCGGTCGTGACCTCGACGCAGTCGCGCCTCGGTCTCGAAGCCAAGAAGACGCTGATTATGCCGGGGACGGTGCGCTACGAACTCGACCTCGCGAAGCTCAAACAGTCCGATCTCGACTGGGATGCGGCAACCAACGCGCTCAGCGTCACCTTGCCGCCGCTCCGCCTCGCAGGACCCGAGATCGACCTCGATGCGATCAGCGAATATCGCGATGGCGTGATCCTGCTGACCCTCACCGACGCCGAAAAGACGCTCGATGCTGCGAACCGCAAAGCCGCGCAGGAGGAGCTGATCAAGCAGGCGAAGGGCACGACCCCGATGCGCCTCGCGCGCACCGCCGCGCGCACCGCGGTCGAGCAGAGCTTCGCGATGCCGCTCAAGGCGGCGGGGATCGACGCCAAGGTGACCGCGCGCTTTGCCGCCGAATAGGCTTTCCCGCCGGGAGCCGCTGCGCTAGCTTCGCTGCGTTCAGGCCAAGCGAGGGGGTGCGGCATGGCGACGGTGGCGGAGGGCGCGGTACGCGCCGATCGGTTCTGGCAGCGAATGGCGATCGGCCTCGCTGTCTTCATTGTCTTCGGTTTCCTGCAATTCGCCTTGCGCGGTTTCGTCGATCCGGTCGCAGCGCCTTGGTGGGTGCATCTGCACGGCGTGGCGATGCTCGCGTGGCTCGGCCTGCTGATCGTGCAGCCGACGCTGGAGGCGCGCGGCAATCTCGACCTCCATCGACGGCTCGGTTGGGCGGGCGCGGCGCTTGCCACGCTGATCGCGATCCTCGGCGTTTATACCGGGCTCGCCTCGCTCGTGCTGAACCGCTTCCCGCCCTTCTTCACTCCGCCCTATTTTATGGCGCTGACCGCGGTCGAAGCCATCGTCTTCGGCTTCGTCGTGACGGCCGCGATCCGCAAGCGGCGCGACACCGAGTGGCACCGGCGGCTGATGATCGGCGCGACGATCGTTATTCTGGAGCCCGCGCTCGGCCGCCTGTTGCCGATGCCGCTGATGATCGGCTGGTCCGACATTCCCGTCGGACTGATCCAGCTCGGCGTTGTCGCGATCATCGCCGCGCACGACCACCGCACGCTCGGCCATGTCCATCCGGCGACGAAAGCCGTCGCGGCCATTGTCATCGGGGTTCGCATCGCCATCTATCTCCTGGCGCTGACGCCCCCGGTCATCGCTCTCGCGGACAAACTCGCGGGCGGTTGATTGCCCTTGCGCGAGGGGCGGTGTAGGGGGTGCGCCAAGGCAAAAGCCACATAAGGATAATGCGATGACTGCTCCCATTCGCGAGAATCTCTCGGGCCTCGACCTGCGCGCCGAAATCGAACGCCTCCGCAAGGAACGCAACGCGGTCATCCTCGCGCATTATTACCAGAAGCCGGAGATTCAGGACCTCGCCG
>VFQN01002471.1_pt1 | contig 28413 bp, 19 predicted proteins | sample 3512371 | NCBI WGS metagenome assembly VFQN01 (sample SAMN10412370, study PRJNA504923) | tailings metagenome | isolation source: Replicate 2 from Balatoc abandoned mine | place: Philippines: Itogon, Benguet | collected 2017-08-28
ATTTTCGCATTCTGATGCGCCAGATCCTGTGCATTCTGGGTTTGCAGGCGATCGCCAGCACCATGCTGCTGGGGTTGGGCGGGTATCTCGTCATGCACGAGCAACTCACGCTCGGGCAACTGGTGGCAGCCGAACTGGTGGTCAGCAATATCGTGGGCTCGTTTGCCAAGCTGATCAAGCATATCGAGGGGTACTACGATGTGATGGCTGCGATGGACAAGATCGGACATCTGGTCGATCTGCCGATGGAAACCCAGCGGGGACTGATGACCATGCCGGGTGGAGATGCGGCCGACGTCGAGGTCCGTCACCTGAGCGTCTCCGCGCCTCACGCTCCGGACCACGGTCACCACAGCGACGGCTACGCTTCCGGCGCGCACGCAGTGATCGATCACCTCTCCTTCGACGTGCCTGCCGGAGAGAGCCTGGCAGTCATGGGGCCGCCTGGCTGCGGCAAGACCCTGCTGCTGGACACCCTGTTCGAACTGTACAAACCAACGAACGGGGCTGTCATGCTCGACGGCATCGATATCACCGACATGCGGCCCGATGTCCTGCGGCGGCATGTCGTGTTATTGCGCGATATCGAGGTGCTGGAGGGCACGGTCTCGGAAAACGTCCATTTCAACCGCCCCGAAATCGACACATCCCGCGTGCGGGAAGCCCTCAATACGGCGGGGCTGATTGATGAAATGCGTTATCTGCCTCGCGGAATTGAAACCGTCATTTCCACCACTGGCAGACCGTTGTCGCAAAGTCAGACGCTGCGGTTGATGCTGGCTCGCGCTTTCGCCGGACACCCGCGCCTGATTCTGATCGATGGTCTGCTCGACAACCTGGCAGACGACTTGCTGACGGAATTGTGGCAGCGGTGGGAAGAGCTTTCCTGGCGGCCGACCTTGATCGTGACCACGGGCCGTCGGCAAATCGGCGAACTGTGTCACCGCACGCTGCGGTTGCCGACGTCGGTGCCGACCGCTGTGGCCCACGACGGCAAGTTTCTGAATTCCACCCACGGGGCAGCGCCCCCCTCCGACTCTCGTCCACCGTCGCCAGATTTTCACAACCGCCGGGGATGAGCGTCGTCCGTCATCAACGAGACCGGGATGAATACTGCCTGAAAATGGTTACCTTGCTGGAATCTGTCTGAGACCTGAAATCATGATCGCTATTAAAGATCCCCCGCAGATGCTTTCGGAAATTGCGTACCGCGAACGCAGTTTTCCTGCGCTGCGGCTGGCGCGGTCATCGCGCCTGGCCCGGCGGTTATCGCGATTCCTGCTCGTCTGCCTGGGCCTGTCAGTGATCTCGATGGTCTGGCTGCCGTGGCAACAGTATGTGGCCGGTCGCGGGACCGTCCTGAATTTCGATCCAACCCAGCGGCATCAGGCTATTGATGCTCCGATCTCCGGACGTATCGTGAACTGGAGTCCGAATGTTTACGAGGGTGCGGAGGTCGAAAAGGGCGAATTGCTGTTCGAGATTGAAGTCGTCGATTTATCCCTCAAGGAGCGGATGCAGGATCAGCTCGAATATACGGCACAAAAGCTGACTGCCGACCAGCAGATTGTGGAAGCCTATCGCCAGCAATGGCAGTCCTATGTCGATATCAAGCAACAGATCCGGATTGCCGGTGAACAGTTCGTGGAGATGGCCGAGCAAAAGCTGAAAGCAGCCCGGCAGGAAGAGATTGCCGCGCAAGCTGCCTGGGATCAGGCGGAACAGGATCGACAGCGTCGCCAGCGACTTTATGAAAAAAAGGTTGAATCGCAATTCAACTGGGAAGTCGCCGTGCGCAAGGCTCAGGAGGCCGCTGCTAAGCTCATGCAGGCCAAGGCTTATGTGAGCGCGGCGGAAAGTGAACTCGGGGCCAAGCAGGCGGAATTGTTATCGAAAATTCAGGAAGCTCAGGCAAAGATTGACAGCGCTCATGCAGTTTTCCAGAAAGCTCAGGGCGACCTGCAGAGCACGCGGAAGGAACTTGCCGATATACAGGCCAAGCAGACGTTGCAGACACAACCGGTGAAAGCGACTCTGGACGGCATCATTTTCAAACTGAATGTGGCTCAGGGCGGACAGATTGTCTCGCAGGGGACTTCCCTGCTGGAACTGGTGCCGGCTCACGGCGAACGGGCAGTCGCCCTGACCGTGGATGGCAACGATGTTCCGCTGGTGGCAACGAAAGACGCTGCCGGTCATCCGCGGAAAGTGCGATTGCAATTTGAGGGTTGGCCGGCAGTGCAGTTTGCCGGTTGGCCTTCCGTCGCGGTCGGCACGTTCGGCGGGGTGGTGTCTGTGGTGGCTCCGACAGATGACGGCACCGGCAAGTTTCGGGTGCTGGTGGTTCCCGATCCGGCGGAACCGCCGTGGCCCGAAGATGATATTTTACGACAAGGCACACTCGCGAACGGATGGGTGTTACTCAACCAGGTTCCTCTCGGTCAGGAGTTGTGGCGGCAGGTGAATGGATTCCCGCCGGCTGTCTCCCTGACTGCACCGAAAAAGAGTGACGACAAGCTGCTGCGGAGCAAAAAATGAGTCGCAACTGGACCAGATGGGCCGTCATCTCGACGTTGAGCCTCGTCGGATGTACGGCCGGAGGTCCGAAACTCCTCTCCCGGGCTCCCGTAGCAACGACGACTCTCAAACCGCCAGCGTTTGCTTCCGAGACCCAGGCATCCACAACGGACGGTGATGTCCTGTCGCGGTCTGCAGGTAAATCCCGTTCAGGAACATCTGCGAACCAGCCGGATTCCGGGGAGCAATCCCGCAAGAACCGCCCGGCGGAAATTGCTGATCGCAGCCTGCCGCGGCCAGCAAGCGACAGACCTGGTAATGACAACATCGCCGGCAAGGACAGCGAAGATGGCGGATTCTCTCGCGTCCAGCCGATCGAGACCACAGAATCCGACGCTGACATTCAGCTGACGAAGGCTCAGGCCGATGCCGGGGAGCCATTGAATCGCTCGCCAGCAGCCGCAAAGCCGCAGGGTGCTGCTGCACTCCCGCCGGCTCCGTTAACGGACAATGTCCGGGATCTGCTGACCATTGAACAGGAAATTGGCGAGGCGAATGCCCGGGCCGGTCTGGGCAGCCAGGTTACCCTGGGGGAAGTGATCGATTCGATCTATCAATCCTATCCCTTGCTGGAAGCCGCGATCTACGGTCGTAACATCGCCGCAGGCCAGCAACTCGCGGCTGAAGGCGCGTACGATCTCAAGCTCAAGGCCAGCAGCGACAGTATGCCGCTGGGCTACTATCGAAATTATCGCCAGGGCGTCGGCGTTGAGCAGAATCTGTACTACGGCGGACAGGTGTTCGGCGGTTACCGCGTGGGGCGCGGCGAGTTCCAGCCGTGGTATCAGGAGCGAGTCACCAACGAGGGGGGCGAATTCACCGCCGGGTTCATGATGCCACTGGCACAGAATCGAGCGATTGATCCCCGACGGGCAGAACTCTGGAAGAAAACCTATGGCCGTGACGCCGTCGAGCCGGGGATTCAGACGCAACTGATTAACTTCGTCTATGCGGGTTCGATGTCCTACTGGACGTGGGTGGGATCTGGCCAGAACTCGCAGTATGCCGAACAGTTATTCCGGCTGGCCGAAGCCAGAAACCAGCAACTGCAGGAACTGGTCGGGGCAGGAGCCCTGCCGGAATCGGTCCTGATTGATAACCAGCGGCTGATTGTCTCGCGACAGGTGAAACTGATTGACGCACGCCGCAAGTTGCAACAGGCCGGCGTTAAACTCTCGCTGTTCCTGCGCACGCCAAACGGCATGCCGTACATTCCGGACAACGATCAGCTGCCGATGTTCCCGGAGCCGGTTCCGGTGAACCTTACCCAGCTTCCGGCAGACATTTCAGAAGCACGATCCCGCCGACCGGAACTGCGGGAACTGGACTTTGATCGCCGGATTGCGGAAGTCGATCTTGCGCAGGCCCATAACCTGACACAGCCGGAACTCGATGCCACCTTCTGGGGGGCTCAGGACGTTGGCGGGTTCTCCAGTTCCAAGGGGGACAAGCAGCCGCTGGAATTGCAGGGTTCGCTGAATTTCTCGATGCCGCTGCAACGGCGAGCGGCTCAGGGCAAGATTCGCGAGGCGGAAGGCAAGATCACACAGATCAACATCAAGCGGCAGTACACGGCCGACCGCATCGAGACGGAGGTCCGGAACGCGACGATTGCCCTGGATGCTGCATTCCGGGCTCTGGGAGAAGCGCGGCGCAGTGTGGCGTTGAACGTCCAGATGCAGGAACTGGAAACCGTGCAGGTGGAAGAGGGCAGCAGCGATCTGCTTCGCCTCAACCTGCGGGAAGAACAGACCTTCGACGCCCGCGTGACCGAAGTCGAGGCACTGCTGCGTTACTTTGAAGCGCAGGCAGAGCTCAGGGCAGCCATGGGCCTCGACGCTGACGGCCTGGCGACTCTCAATACACCCGCCCAGTTTTGACGCCCGGTTCTGAGGTTGTGCCTGCGCCAACCTCACGCGGATGAAGTCCGCAAGTTCAATGCGAGCGTTTCGGCGCTGGTCCATCAGCCGGATTCGTAGCAGGAACCTTGAATCCGGAGATCCGGAGCCTGGTCAGGAGAATCCGGGATCATTGGTAAGAATCAGGGGCCAGAATCACTGGCCGGGATCTGCGAGATGCTGCAGGTAGCTGGCCAGCGTTGCCTGCAAGCTGACGAGGTTCTGCCAGGCTTCCGGAGAGCAGACCATTTCGCGATCCCCGAACGTTCCTTTGGGGCGTTCGATGGAATGCGTCAGCACCGTGCCGACCTGCTCATGCAGATATGCCAGGACGTCGGAAATCTGGGCGCGGTGCAGCGGCCGCAGATCCTCGGGAATCTGTGGCGCACCGTGGGGAAACAGCGGTTCCCCTTCCAGTCCGGCGGCAGATTGCAGAAACTCGACGTCCTGTCCGTCGGCATCGTCCGCCTGATACGCAGTTCGCAAGCCTGCGGTTTCCGGATCATCGGCGGCGGGCAGGGCAGACCAGCCGGGCAAGTCGCCGAAAAGCAGCGTGCAACGGCCGATCATCAGCAGGTCGCCGACCTGCAACACCTTCATTTGCACCGGGTGCCCGTTGACGCGGGTGCCGTTGGTGCTTTCCAGATCCGTGAGGATGATGCGTCCGCCGTCATCCTGCAGCTTGGCATGAAACCGGCTGACGCGATCATCGTTCAGCTGGATGTCGTTGTCATCCTCGCGACCGATGGTCACGGGCGTAGGCAGCCTGCCGTAGGTGCGTCCCCGCTCCAGTCCTTCCAGCACGCGAATGGTAACGGTGGCCATGACGGGGGCAAACTCCGGATGCAGCACGCGGCCATGACAGAACGATCGAAGTCGGATAGCAGACGCCCGTCGCGCGGCTCGTAACAGCGATGTTCCGCAATCCTGGCGAATTCGTCAAGAAGTATGGCCGAATGGGCTCGAGTTGCCGGGAAAGTGCGAAGAGAAACTTACCGGCGTTTTGCTTCGCCAGGAAACCACCATGACTTCGGTTCCCGCCGCTGGGCTGATTGAAGCGTCACCACGGCTGACGACAGCGCGGGCTGGTCGGTATAGAAGGTAGCAGAGGGATCAATCTCCAGTCGCTGGTTCCGTTCGACCCTGGCCTGCACGGCAGGCCAGTCCGCCAGTCGCGGCAACACCACTCCCCAGACGACAGCCATCAACGCCAGCCCCGCGACCAGATGACCCCAGCGCCGTTGACCGGCCCCGGGCTCGGTCGCAGCACACACGTCCGGCATTGACGATTCCATGCGGTTCTCATTGACCGAGCGAGGCAGCTGCACCAGGGAACACCTTTTCAAACATTAGCCAGGCCATGAACAACGTCAGCCCGAGATTCAGCGACTGGCCGCACACGTACAGAATCAGCGGCTTGCCGCCTGCCAGGTATTGGGACAGCGAGCGAAAGTTCGTCTCCAGTCCGATACTGACAAACGCGAGGCAGAAGCACCAGCCGCGAATCGTTTTTGAAGTGCCGTCGATCACGGCCGAACTGACCGCTTCACCCCAGGCTCCTTCGGCGCTCAATAGCGAGAAGACCATGGACGCTCCCACAAATCCCAGAATGAATCGCGGGAATCGTCGCCAGATTTCCGACAGTTCCGGACGACGTGAGTTCTCTGTCACCTCTACGCTCGAAACCCAGTAGACGGCCACTCCGAACGCCACCGCGCCGATCAGGATGTTCTGGATCATCTTGACGGTCGCAGCGACTTCCAGGGCGGTATTCCCCAGCATTCCACCCGCGGCAGCCACTGCCCCTGTGGAATCGATCGTGCCGCCAATCCATGCGCCGCCGAGTACCTCGCTCATGCCGGACGCGCGAATCACCGCGGGCATGACGACCATCATGATCACCGTGAAGACGAGCGACAGCCCGATTGCCAGCGACAGTTCCTCTTTCTTCGCACGGCAGGCAGCAGCAGTCGCAATGGCAGCCGAAACACCGCAGACCGACATATCCGCCGAGATCACCATGTTCAGCGAACGCGACTCCATCTTCAGCACGCGTTGCCCGAAAATGTAGGTTGAAATCAACACCACCGGCGTGACCACCCAGGACACGAAAATGCCCGGCAACCCCAGTGCCAGCAACCGGTGAAACAGTACCTCTGCTCCCAGCAGCACCAGTCCGGTTTTGATATAGAACTCGGTATTGGCCGCCGCCAGCAGGAATGACGGCGTGCCGAGCGTGTTGCTGATCAATAACCCCACGACCAGCGCCCAGAGCGCATATTCGAGGTTGTAATGTTTGATCACCTGCTGGGCCGCCAGCAATTCCGCCAGCACGGCCAGACCTGCCAGAATGATGAAGCCGGGAATGAACCGGGTCACCGGTCGCCCCAGTGCTGCTGATCCGACACCAAATAGCAGACCGATGATCCCCAGCGTGACCAGCAGCGGTGCTGTTGACGAGTTGCCTTTGGAGTCGACGAAAGCCGCGCCGGGATTGTCTTTCCAGGAACCGACCTTTCCCATCCAGCGGGCGAACGGATTGGAAGCAATCGCCTTTTTGGCCGCTTTCACTTCGGCTCTGGCGGCAGCCCTCTCTTCAGTCGTTGCAGTTTCTGACGAAGAAAGCTGGTCGAGTTGTTGTTCGGCCTGAGCCAGGGCGGCAATTCGCTGGTCGACATCCTTCGGCTGTGTCAGCAGTGTGGCAACCGTCGCTGACAGCAGGATGATCAGTCCGAGTCCTGTGGCCCACCAGTCCTCTGTATTCCAGCCTCGCCTGGAACTGGTGACCGGAGGAGGGGGGGAGCCGGCGGCGACGACTTCAGACATGCATCAGTTCCAGGCTTCACGGGCTGGCAGAAATTCACGGTGGTTCCGCGAGGTTACCCGCTGAGTCCGCCTCTGCCAACCTTGCGAGCCGACCTGAAAAAAAGAGATCGCGGCAGGACATCAGGCTGATGTCCTGCCGCGATCCAGAGGTTTGGGACGGCCATGCCTCGAATGGCATTCCATCGCCAGCCCGATCGGCGTGCCGCCGGTTCACCGCGAAGTCCGCGATGACAGCTGTCCGTAATTGTGGGTCGTCCGCGATCAGGGGCGGTACTGGACCGGGGCGATATTGTCCCGTGATCGTGCCGGGGAACGATCGTCGTCAAATCCGCGCTGGTCGAAATCGCGCCGGGTGTCCAGACGTCGCCCGCCATCGAGTCGGCTGGTCACTCCATAGTCGTCCATCATCGCATGCAGGGTGTCGCCGAACTGATCGAGCGCCTGCACCAGTTGAGCGGTTTCACGCCCGCCACCGCGATAATCGCGCGTGTTCGGCCGGCCGTCCCAGCCACGCAGATCTTGCTCGATCTGGTGGAATTGCCGGTCGATGTTATGCAGTGAGACCTCGATGCGATCGTCAGTGCGGCGGGAGTCATCACGACGCGGCTCATCACGCCGGAAATCATCCTGGCGGAAGTCGTCGCGACGGTCGTTATTCCGATTATCCCGGTCACGGCGATCGGGATTCGCCTGGTCAAAATCGCGATCGTTGAAATCCCGATTCTCAAAATCGCGGCGATCTGCCGGACGACGATCGTTCGAACGAACGTCATCGAAGCGACGGTCATTGTCCCGACCTCTGCCAGGTGTGGGATTGCTCGCGATCTGCTGCCGCAAGGCCCGGGTTTCTTCCAGCACGTCGTACATCTCGCGATAAAGTTCGCGGAAGTTCTGCTGGTTCTGATAGGAGGCGTGCATCAGGTTACAGACGCTGTTCGCCTGGGAACTCAGATCGGTCGCCAGCCGGTCCAGACTCGCCCGGTTGCCGTAGCCGGTGCGGGACGAGACGGGATAGGCATTCGTGCGTGTGTCGGACACCGACGTCGGATAGGAGGTCCGGCCTGAGTACCCGGCAGCCGGGTATCCGGTGTTCGGGTTTCCGTTATCCGGATAATACGCCTGGCTCGGGTAAGAGGGCTGGAAGGCAGACTGGGCGGGAACTGTTTGTGTGGGGTAGGTCTGATAAGGCGCGGCGGGCGACCGGTCACGACGCGATTGTGCAGCGGCTTCCTGGCTGGTCAGCGTTCCCAGCACGCTCCAGGCCGCTGCACCGGCAACCATCAGGCTGCGGCAGCAGTTCCATTTCAGCATCGAGTATTCCTTCCGTGGAAATTCTGGTCATGCGATTCGCGAATTGCCGTCGCATTGAATGATCATGAGCGAACGATGGAATCGTCCCGGTGGCCCGGACTGGCGATGCCTGTGGCTGCCCGCGCGACAGAACACGCCTGGACCAATGTCAGCAAGCTGGCCGTCGCTTGTAAAACCCCGGACCGGAGCGGGTGGGCCTTGAGAAAGAGAGGAATTGATCATCACTGCCGGAACAGGCGGCGGGCAGTTTTGACGGAGAAGAGTCGCAGCGGGAGATTACCTGCTGTCTGCCCGGCAGAGAAGAGGAGAATTGCTACAGCCTTGAGCAATCTTAAGGAGAACTCACGAAAATCCGCGCCCCTGGCTGCTGATCAGAAGGTTGCTACCAACCTGCCCGCGCAGCACAATCGCAGGAACTCCCCCCAGGTGACAGACTCACAGCGACAGACTCCCTGAATCAAGGCATACATTGATGTCGAGCATCCTGCAATTCTGTTCCCGACTCCTGATTGCCGGCCTGGCATTCTGCTCGCTGACAACGGTGATCGAGGCAGAAACGGCGTCTCCGAACGTGCTAATGATCGTTGTGGACGATCTGAATGACTGGGTGGGTTGCCTGGGCGGCCACCCGCTGGTGAAGACGCCGCACATCGACGAACTCGCTGCCCGCGGCACTCTGTTTTCCAATGCCCACTGTCAGGCCCCGCTGTGCAATCCCTCGCGAACCAGCATCATGCTGGGCTTGCGCACCACCACGACCGGCGTCTATGGCCTGGCTCCCTGGTTCCGGACCTTGCCGGACTGGGCCGACCGGGTGACGTTGCCGCAGCACTTCCATCAAAACGGCTACAGGACTTATACCGCAGGCAAGGTGTATCACGGTGGCGCGGGCGGTCCGAAACAGCGGCTGCAGGAATTCGACGTCTGGGGACCGGGCGGGGGCGTGGGCGTCAAACCGCCTCACAAGTTGATCCCGCCGACGCCGATGGGCAATCACCCGCTCATGGACTGGGGCACCTTCCCGCATGAAGACCATGACAAGAACGAGTATCAGGTCACTTCGTGGGCTCTCGATCAGCTGGCGAAACAAAAAACCGGTCAGCCGTTCTTCATGGCAGTCGGCTACTCGCTGCCGCACGTACCGCTGTACGTCACGCCGAAATGGTATGACATGTATCCCGACAGCGACGAACTGCTGCCGCCCCTCCTGGCAGATGACCGTGCCGATACCCCCCGCTTTGCCTGGTATCTGCACTGGAACCTGCCGGAGCCGCGGTGGTCCTGGATTCAGCAGAATCATCAGGCCCGCAACATTACGCGGTCCTACCTCGCCAGCACCAGCTTTGTCGATTCGCAGGTCGGGCGTCTGCTGGCAGGACTGGCAGATGCGGGTTTAACGGACAATACCATCGTCGTTCTCTGGAGCGATCATGGCTACCACCTCGGTGAGAAGGCGATTACCGGCAAGAACACTCTCTGGGAACGCAGCACGCGGGTGCCGCTGATCTTCGCCGGACCGGGCATCCCGGCGGCGGGACGTTGTGTGGAACCGGTCGAACTGCTGGATGTGTACCCGACGCTGGTCGATCTCTGCCGCCTGCCGACACGGGCCGATCTTGAAGGACTTTCGCTCCGGCCCCAGATTGCTGATCCACAGACCCCACGTTCCCGGCCCGCGATTACCACTCACAACCCCGGCAACCACGGCATCCGCAGCAGCCGCTATCGCTACATTCGCTACGCTGACGGCAGCGAGGAATTGTACGACCTGCAGTCTGATCCGCAGGAGTGGAAGAACATCGTCGCCCTGCCGGAAATGGCACCGGTGCTGGCAGAGCATCGTCGCTGGCTGCCGAAAACCCAAGCGGTTCATGCTGCGGGCAGTCAGCACCGGACCCTGACCTACGATCCGGAAACGGATATCGCCACATGGGAAGGTCAACCCGTGCGCCGCAGCGATCCTGTTCCCGAGTGACGACGGGATTAAAGCCGCCGATGCCATGATGGCTGCCTGCTGAATGCATCTGGCATCTTGCTCGTGGGGGCTGTGACGAGAAGACATCGCTTACGATCTGGCACGGCAGCCGCAGTTAGTGCTGCCGTGCCAGATCGTGAAGGCATCCGGAGACGTTATTGGGCCGGTTGATAGCTGCCAGGTACTGCCCGGAAGCTAATGGCGATCCGGTTCCAGGCATTGATGGCAGCGACTGCCCAGGTGAGGTTCACCAGTTCCTGCTCGCTGAATTGTGCGCGGGCCAGTTCATACAACTCGTCGGAGACACCGTGGCTCACCTGCGTCACGGCTTCCGTCCATGCCAGGGCAGCCCGTTCGCGTTCGGTGAAGAACGGAGTTTCGTGCCACGCGCTCAGGGCATAGATCCGCTGCTCGGTTTCCCCGAGGGCCCGAGCATCTTTGGTATGCATATCCAGGCAATACGCGCAACCGTTCAACTGGGATGCCCGGATCTTGACCAGTTCCTGCAAGCCGGCTTCGAGGCCACAGTGTTTCAGATACGCCCCGATAGCAGCGAGCGAGCGGTACGGTTCCGGGGCCAGCGGCAGCGGTGCCAGTCGTGGTTCCATGTGCAGCATCCTTTCGGGGGCAGCGTCCTCACGAGAAGATCGATCGGTTGGTGATCGAAAGCACGAGAGGGATGCGGGAGCCGTTATGACCCGACGGAATAATCCCCCTCACCTGGAGGGGGTATCACAGCACGCAGGGCTTCACGCGGCAACCGACAGCGCCAGTTCCTCGGCATTCACTGCGACCATCGCAATTCCCAGCCGGTCGGCGAGTTCCGAGACCTGCTCCTGGTCCAGCACGATGGTCTTGCCGGCCTCAATCGCCAGCACGCGACCACCGGACTCATGCAGCGACTTGATCGTTTGCACGCCAATCGTGGGGACATCGAACCGCATGTCCTGCTGGGGTTTGGCCACTTTTACCAGGGTAAAGCCACCGCGTCGACAGAGTTCGCCGGCACGGCGAATACAGCGGTCGGTGCCTTCGATGGCCTCCACGGCCAGCACTGCCAGGTCGTTGACTGCCACCGACTGACCGACGTCCAGCCGGCCCATTTCCTTGGCGAGTTCCCAGCCGAACCGGATGTCTTTCCACTGGGCATCGGTCGGGCGACGTCGGGTGAGAAAGCCGTGCTTCACGAGTAGCTCCGGACAAAAATCGAGGGCGGAATCGAAATGGATCTGGTCGCGTTCAAATTCCTTGATAACGGCCAGCAGCAGGGTGTCGTCCTTGCGGTTCTGCGTGGCATAGCAGAACCACATATGAATGGTGCGCCAGTCCGGCAGCAGACGCAGGATTCGCCACGGCTGAAACAGGACTGTCTTTTCGATCTTGCCCGCCATCACCACCCGCTGCACCTGCTTGCGTTTGAACAGGCGAATCGCGCGTCCCACGCGAGCGAGCGGGGTCTCAAAGTAAGCGTGGCAAATTTCGCTGAGTTCCGGCGGCGCCATGCCCATCACGCCCACGCACACCACTTCCAGCCCCTGCTCGCGGGCCGCGAGGGCGAATTCAATCGGGAACCGGCCGGCCCCCGCCAGGAGGCCGACCCGCTTCGGCGGAAATGGTACAATTGTCGGTTGTCCATCCATGGACTTGCGACTCCCTCAATCTCTGCTCACTGCGACTTCGACACGCCACGACGGCGCCGGTCGCTGCGCTGTCATCCCTGGTTCCGGTCCGGAACACATCCAGCAGACGCTATCAGGCAGCCCGTGCCGGGGAAACGTCCTGATCCCCCAGCAGTTGTTGCATCTGTGCCGTCAGTTCCCGGACTCTGGCTTCCAGTTGCTTCACCTGGTCACGCATTTCCGGAACCCGCTTGAGTGAAAACACCAGCCGCTTCTGCTCGGCTTCCGGTGTGGCGGGATAACCGATCCACGTTTCACCAGCCGGGATGCCCTTGTGAACCCCACCCTTGGCTCCGATCGAACAACCGGTGTTCAGGGTCACGTGGTCCTTGATGCCGACCTGTCCGCCCAACCGCACGTAGTCGCCCGTAATGCACGAACCGGCAAGACCCACCTGTGAGGCGAAGATATTGTGCTTTCCGAGCTGGCAGTTGTGGGCGATCATCACCATGTTGTCGAGCTTGGTGCCCTGGCCGACGATGGTGGGCCCGATCATGCCGCGATCAATAGTGGTCCCGGCCCCGATCTCGCAATCGGCATGAATGTGAACCCAGCCCAGTTGCGGAATCTTCTCGAAGTGTCCCTGCACGAAGCGGTATCCGAACCCGTCGGCTCCGAGGATCGCTCCGGCGTGAATGATGCTGCGATCATCGACCAGGGTGTCATGGTACAGCACGGCATGCGGATAAATGATGACCTCGTCACCGATCCGGCAGCCGTCACCGATCACGGCTCCGGGGTGAATGTCGCAGCCGCGACCAATCACGACGTCTTCACCGATCACGGCACCCGCACCGACCCAGCATTCGTCGCCGATTGTGGCTGACGCACTGACACTGGCCTGCGGCGAGATTCCGCGGGCTGGCCGGGCGCGGGGTGGTCGCATCGTGCCGGCAATCCGCATGAACGCTGTCTGCGGATCTGTGACGACAATCGCCGGGATGTCTGTGAGCCGCGCATCGCTTGCGGCATCCGGCGGCACCACGATTGCGGAAATCCGGCGTTCTTCCAGACGTGTGAGATGACGCTTGTCGGCAATAAACGTCAGATCGCCAGGGCCCGCGGCCTCAATTGCGGCAACGCCGGTGACCGGAAGCTGGCTATCTCCCTGGAGCGTACCCTTGACCAGTTCTGCAAGTTGACCGAGCGTCCAGTTGTTCAAGGGGAATCCTTTCCCTGGGTGTTGGCGTTGAGTCCGGGACCGGAAAGCGGACGGGATACCGGCGCATGCACCGCCGCCATCTCCGGAGCCGCTTTCCTGACGGCAAACTTCCTGCCCGATTTCTGACTTCCGGCTCTCTCTCAATTTCAGGCTTACCAATTAATGTAGTGCAAATCCGCAATTCGACGCAAGATAAAGCCGTAACCGGTCTGTCGGTGGATGGCCTCCCTGCTGGACCGGGCAGGGGCATCGCTGGCAAACTCTGCGGCTTGACGTAGTTGCGCCGACACTTCTATACTTCGCGGCTTCATTCTCCTGCACAGGAACCAGGTGTCCGACCTGATTCAAAATGCCGCAGGCGAATTTGGGAACACTTTCATCCATTCGCCAGACTTCGGCAGCAGGGAGCCGCCGGTCCGGTGAATGTCAGACCTTGAAGTCCCCTCCGATGCACAGCCAACATCGTAACGAATTGCAGCAGAACGAACTCGGCCAGTTGACCATGAAAGCGGTCCCCTGGTTTGAAAAACACGGCATGCAGCTGGCGGTCGGTGCGGGCGCTGCCGTGCTGTTGCTGGTTGTGGCAGCGGTCTGGTGGGGCATGTCCGGCAGTGCGAGCGAAGCCGCCTGGTCGGATCTGGCCCTGGCGGAGACTGTCGAACAGTATGGCGATGTGATTGATCGTTATCCGGGAACGCTGGCAGCTGCGTGGGCGAACCTGCGATCAGGCGAGCTGAATTTCGAGACCGGCGTTACCGCCATGTTCCGCGACAAGGAACTGGGCCTGAAGGACTTGAAGGCCTCCCGCGAGAATTTCGATGCCGTGCTGGCGAGTTCCGCGTCCCTGCCGGACAACGTGCGGGAACGCGCTTACCTGGGACTGGCTCGCGTGCTGGAAGCTACCAGCGACGGCGACACCGGCCCGGCGGTTGAAGCCTACGAGCGGATGCTGACCCAGTTTCCGAACTCCGTCTACAAGCCCGAAGTTGACAAGCGGATCGCGGAGCTGAAATCGCCGGGTGCGAAAGAGTTCTACACCTGGTTCCATCAGGAAAAGCCGGAACCGGCCGCTTTTCCGCGTCCCCAGGACGGTAAAGGCATGACATTGCCGTCCGGCAGCCCGTTCGATCTGCCGCCCGCAGCGGCTGCCCCCCAGACAACAACTCCTGCCGCGCCGGAAGCACCCGCCTCCACGGAAAAGCCGGCGGAAGACAAGCCCGCTGATCCTGCTCCCGCTGCCACACCGGAAAAGCCGGCCGGGGAAACCGGAGCCCCACCGGCTCCGGCTGAAGCCGCCAGTCCTGAAACTCCGAAGACGGAACCCGCTGCTGCGGCCGCTACTCCCGAGTAAGGAGTTTCAGGAACTCAGCGCTGGTCCATAGAATTTGGCAAGCTGGGGACGTCAGTCTCCTGTTTTTTCAGACTGGAGAACCAGGAGACTGATGTCCCCAGCTCGCCTTTTTGCAGCGAATTTATTGCTCTTACAGACCGCGTTGTGACCATGTCTGCCAGCGACTCGACCGATCCTGAACTCGAAACTGATCCCGATCTGACAACAGAGTCCGAGCAGGAATGGACGCCCCCGCCAGGCGATCCGACTCAGGAAACGATCTACATCACCGTCGAGGCACGGGCTCACGGCTGGCGGGTCGATCATTACCTCAGCCGCTTGTATCCCAATTTCAGCCGGGCGGCGTTTCAGCGCGCCATTGAAGACGAGGCCGTACGTGTCAACGGGCTCGTCGTGAAAGTCTCACGACGGCTGCGTGTCAATGACGCCATCGAATTCCGCTTGCCGGAACAGGCAGACAACTCCGTCGTGCCGGAAGACATTCCGCTCGACATCATGTACGACGACGAATGGCTGGTGGTCATCAACAAGGCCGCCAACATGATCGTGCATCCCGGCCGCGGCAATTATCGGGGCACACTCACCGGCGCTTTGCAGTTTCATTTCGACAAGCTCAGCGACGTCGCAGGAAAATACCGCGCGGGGATCGTGCATCGGCTGGATCGCGATACCAGCGGCGTGCTGGTGGTGGCCAAGGACAATACCGTCCACGGTCACCTCAGCAAGCAGTTTGAAGAGCGCACCGTCGAGAAGGAATACCGGGCGCTCGTCTGGGGCGAAGTGGGTTTCGATCGCGACTACATGGAAACCCACGTCCGCGTCAGCATGCGGAACCGCGAACGGATGATGGTCTGTCCTCCGGGCGGCAACAGTCGTCATGCAGCGACCTATTATGAGGTTCTGGAGCGGTATCGCGGGTTTACGTGGATGCGACTCTGCCCGCAAACCGGTCGAACGCACCAGCTGCGGGTGCATATGCACCATCTGGGACACCCGATCGTCGCCGACCGGTTGTACGAGGGGAAGAACCAGCTGAAACGCTCCGACCTGGTCGAAAATGTGCTGCCGGAAGACGACGAGGTCTACCTGGAACGCCAGGCTCTGCATGCCCTGAAATTATCGTTCGACCACCCGGTCACCGGGGAGCGGATGGAGTTTGAAGCGCCCATCGCGCCTGATATCCAGCGCGCTCTGGAGGCTGTGCGACAGACGCGATAATCCGAACGGGCACGTTAGTCCCCGGATTTCCGGTAACCGTCGTCCCTGGCGGTTTTTTGCAGGAATCCCGACTGCAACAGTCGGGGTCGTCCGGTTGTCGGCCTGGCGTCCATTCGTATTTCCATGCGACACGCTGGTAGTCGCACTGGTTTCTTCCCAGGCGAGGCGCGAGTGTCCACCGATCCGGCTGCCAGGTGTTCACTCCAGGCCGCTGATCGTAACTTCTTTTACAGAAAACGATTGAGAAAACGCGGCCCTGGCACGGGGTTTTCACCCACGTTCCCCGGCGCGACAGCGTATATGATGGTGAGCACGCCGGAAGGACTGAGAGCATTCCAGCACCTCGATCAGGCGTGCCCCATGATTTTCTGAAGTGATTTCAGCACTTCCGGCAAATCATTATCGCTGCAACGTCGTCGGAGACGATCTCTGCAACAGGTTGAGGAGGGCACACCATGGCACGCAAAGACGCATTGCTTCGCCTGCACCAGCGACTGCTGGCCCAGCGTGAGGAACTCAAACATAAAATCGCGGAAGACCTCGGCCTGACTTATTCACAGGACGACGGCATCAACGACATCGGCGAAACGGCCATGCAGATGGAAACATCTGAGCTGCACAGCCAGCTGGCCGCCCTGGAGAGCCGGGAACTGGCCCAGATCGATCTGGCGATCGACAAGATCCGTCAGGGAACCTACGGCCAGTGCGATCGTTGTGACAAGCCGATTCCGCTGGCCCGTCTGCAGGCCCTGCCGTTTACGGCCCTCTGTATTGACTGTCAGCGGAAACGCGAACAGCGGTCGTTCCATGACGATGAATTCGAGGCGAACTGGGCCTCGGCAATGGACTATGAACGCCGTAGCGGCGTTGATCATGAGTTGAATATCAGTGATCTGGACGTGCCCACCTACGAATCCTGATTTGCGAACTCGCAATCATCGCAGTCAGTCATCGTCAATCAGACAGCAGCCCCTGTCCGACCCGTTCGGACAGGGGCTTTTTTCGTGGCCTGCGAGACTCATCAGGCATTGTTAATTTCTGCCAGGTGAACGGTTTGTGATGATCGCTGACGGGACGCGCATTGGAAAACATGGTCTGTCAGAGTACGATACGCAAACTTTTCGACCTGCCGGAAATCAGTCTGTGACAGCCTCAGCGTGAGGGTCGCGACCGACCGGGTTCCTGTGAGACTAGCAATCAGCCATGGCCAAGAAGACGATCGCCGACGTGGATGTTCAGGGCAAGGCCGTTTTGATGCGGGTTGACTTCAATGTCCCGCTGGACGATCAGCTCCACATCACCGACGACCGCCGCATTACGGAAGCCCTGCCGTCGATCAAGTCGGTGCTCGACCGCGGTGGTCGCGTGATCCTGATGAGCCACCTCGGCCGTCCGGAAGGCAAGGATCCGGCCGAAGATGCCAAATACAGCCTCAAGCCCGTAGTCGCCCGCCTGCAGGAACTGGTCAGCGGCACCGTGCACTTCGCCAGCGATACCGTCGGCGACGACGCGAAAGCCAAGGTCGCGGCCCTGAAGGACGGCGAAGTCCTGATTCTGGAAAATGTCCGCTTCAACAAGGGCGAGAAGAAGGGCGATCCGGAATTCGCCGGCGTGCTGGCCGGCTTCGGCGACGTTTATTGCAATGACGCCTTCGGTACCTGTCACCGCACGGAAGCCTCAATGGTGGCAGTGCCCAACGCGATGAACGGCAAGCCGAAAGTGTGCGGCTTCCTCGTTGAAAAGGAAATCCGCTTCCTGTCGGACGCGATTTCCAACCCCGGGCATCCGTTCGTGGCGATCGTCGGCGGTGCGAAAGTCTCGGACAAGATCAACGTCATCCAGAACCTGCTCAAGATCTGTGACAAGGTTCTGATCGGCGGTGCGATGGCCTATACCTTCTCGCTGGCGAAGGGCGGCAAGGTTGGCAAGAGCCGCGTCGAAAAGGATAAGGTTGACCTCGCCACCCAGCTGCTGGCAGACGGTGGCGACAAGCTGCACCTGCCGCTCGACACGCATTGCGGCGACGACTTCAAGCCGACCTGTAACAAGGTCGTGGTCAAAGCCGGCGAGATTCCGGACGACTACGAAGGTTTTGACATTGGTCCGGCGACCATCGCCGCTTATGAAGAGATCATCAAGTCGTCGAAGACTGTCGTCTGGAACGGCCCGATGGGCGTGTTCGAGATGCCGCCGTTCGATGCCGGCACCCGTGCTGTGGCGGAAGCGATTGTCGCCAGCGATGCGGTGAGCATTATCGGCGGCGGCGACAGCGCTGCTGCTATCCAGGAATTCGGTCTGGCCGAGAAGGTCACGCACGTGAGCACCGGCGGCGGTGCCAGCCTGGAAATGCTGGAAGGCAAGAAGTTCGCAGCCGTCGAACTGCTGGACGACAAGTAAGGCGAGTGGTCTGCGGCGTCATGAACCGCTGAACGAGATCAGGCAGGGGGAGGCCATCACGGCCTCCCCCTGTTTTTTTATGGTGGAGGATGAGCCGGCGAGATGCTTTACACCATTCCCGGTGGCAGGCAAGATGGAAGGCGTGTTGACTTCGGTGATGCTGTCCTTGAGATTGAGAGTGGTCCCATGAGCGATCTCGATGATTTCTCCGCGAAGCTGAAAACTGCGTTTGACTCTGCCCAGGAGCGGATTCATGAGATTCAGGAAGAAGCCGGCCGGGAATACGAGGAACTCCAGAAACGCTACGAGACCTACGACCGGATTGTGAAGCATCTCGGCCCGGCGATCGCCCGTCCGCGGCTGGAAAAGCTGGCAGAGTATTTTCCCGGGCTGGATGGCACACCCTCGATCAGTCGTCACGGCCGTGAGGTGCTGCTCAGCTTCTTCAAGACACCGACAGCTCTCGCCACGATCAAACTGCGATTGCGAATGACGCACGACGCCGAGATTCGCAATCTGGTGCTCGAATATGATCTGGAGATCCTGCCGGTCTACATTGACTACGAACGCTCGTCAAAACTGGAGATCCCGCTGCACGAAGTCACTGATCAAAAGGTGATTGCCTGGCTGGATGAGCGGTTGCTGGCATTCGTCAAGACTTACCTGTCGATGGAATTTTCCGACCAGTACCAGCGTCAGAATCTGGTCGTTGATCCGGTGGCCGAGTCACAGTTCCCGAAGACATTCGCCGCCGGCAACGTCGAATACCACGGTAACACTTATTACTTCCTGAGCGCCGAAACCATGCAGGCATTCCAGCATCAGCCGGAGCTGTATACGGGCTCGAAGGGTCACAAATAAGGGCGTGCAGGCATCCGCCTGCCAGTCGCACGCTGGCTGCGGGTTTCCGGAAGTCCGCCTCAGTCGAAGGACAGGGCGACCCAGCCCTGGGCAGAGCGGGCTTCCGTGAATTGCAGCGGCGGCACGTTCGCCGGCCAGTTCGGAATATTCAGCTGTCGGGGGAACGACACCGGCGGCATGCGCGATTCAATCGACTGGCGAATCAGTGTCGCCGCGATGTCGGGCAGTGGTTCGCTGCCTGTTGATTCCAGCCGGATCTCGCCGCGAATCAGATCCCAGACGTTATTGCGGGGTTCCAGCCGTAAGGGAACCGACACCAGCAACGGGGGCAGCAGTGACTGACCGGCCGGCCTGAACGTGGCCCGGATTTCAATTACCACCTGTCCGGTTTCAAAGCGAATATCCAAAGGCTTGACCGCATCGAACTCGATGTCGGTCGTCAGGTTTCCCGGCATTCCCGGAATCCCGGACAATGGATTGCTGTTGTCCTCGTCCTGCAGGTTCGGCGGTGCTCCGGTCACCAGATTCTCGACGTTATCAAAGATCCGTTTTAATTCGCGATCGGTGGTCTTTTTGCCCTGCAGTTGAAAGCGATCGACGAGCCCGTTCGGCAGACTTTCGTGAATATACACGGTTACCGCATGCGGGCCTGCCAGCGGCACCTGAGGAACGGTCACGGCCGGATCATTCGCGGTCAAAAATGTCCGGGTGGCGATATGCAGGTGCGTGTCAGTAGTGACCACGCGGTGGCCATTCGGGAGCAGATTCACCCGCTGCAGACGGCCGATAAACTGTTCTGCCAACTGCTGATTGGCGAGTGCCAGTTGTTTGTCGATGCCGCCGTCAAACGCCGGGAAAACCTTCTCGACCACCTTGTCCCGGGCATAGGCTTCGGTCTGGGGTCGCTGCTGTTCCGCTCGACTGAGGGCCACCTTGCGGCCAATCCGTTCCAGAAATGTCCCGTCCAGTCGCGTGGACGCTGCCACGGATTGATTAGAGGCGCGGGCGGAAACCGTCGCATGGCGGGTCGTGAATTCCTCGCCACTGAAGTAGACGTCCTTGGTGGCCTGAAACTCCTGTTGGCCCAGCGTCTGGACGGAACCCTGATCGGTCCGGCCGACAGTGTTCGTCTGCACCTGACCGTTCAACACCAGGGCCGCATAGGCCTGTTCCATGGATGGCCGCAGGTCGAGCCGCAAATGCGTCGTCGACCACTGTGTGCCCTCCACCCTGGCCCCGAAGATAAAATCGTCGATTCGCCCAGGTTCATTCGTATCCCGGGCCACAAACCGGTTGAGAAATTCCTCGGTAATGACCAGATGCCAGTTGTAAGGGGTTGTCGGAATGACAACCTGCGGGGTCGGCTGCCAGGCATCGCTCTGGGCGACAGCTGGCCGGGCGGCTCCCCATACCGTCAGGCAGGCGAGTATGAGCAGTACGACCCGACCGCGGCACCCGGGACCAGAGTGACGGCGAAACATGCTACGGTCAAAGAACTTGAGCAAACGCATCATCATGACTCGGGACGGATTGGGGAAAGCTGCAGTCCGTCACACTGGCGTGTGTGCAGAGCCGGACCCGTTGCGTCATTCAGGAAAACCAGTCGGTCGATAGCCCGCGTCACAGTTCATTCTGCAAGACAAATGCCAAAGCGGTGCCCGGGAAATGCAGCGCCGCCCGGGATTCCCCGGAAAGCAGTTCGGTTCCTGCCCGCTGCGAAATGCAGGCAAGATTGTCCGCCGGGATGGCTTTCACCCATCAATCAGACTTTGCCACATCTGTGGGGTGAAGCAGAACGGACCGGTCCGGAGCCGCGACCAGTCCCAGGCTTCCAGCAGCGCGGATGCAGAAACCGGTCGACACTCGCTGAGCAGCCCGCACGACCAGGCCAGCAGGCCCACCAGACGCTCCGCGGGCACGCCATTTTCCCGCAGCAGGGAAATGCGCGTGTCGCCATGACGTTTCGCGAGCCGGCGGCCGTCGGGCCCAATGACCAGGGGGACGTGAGCATACGTCGGCGGCTGCCAGCCGAGAACACGGTTAATTGCCAGTTGCCGGTGCGTGCTGGGGATGAGGTCATCGCCCCGCACGACTTCGGTCACGCCCATCTCATGGTCATCGACCACCACCGCCAGCTGATAGGACGGCGTCCCATCGCCTTTCGCGATAACAAAATCTCCCAGTTCCCGCCCGGGGTCACACTGTTGCTCGCCCGCGATGCGATCCAGGAAGACCGAGCGCCGCGAATTCTTGCCCTCAGCCCGGGACACTCCCTCCGCCAGGCGGAACCGCCACGCAAACGGGCCGCTGAGCGTCGCGGCATCTGCTGCTGTTCGCTGCGCACAGGTACCCGGATAGACGGGAGGCTCCTGGCCGACATGCGGCGCGCTGGCTGCCGCTTCAATGTCTGCCCGCGTGCAGGTGCAGGGGTAGACCTGTTCCGCGGATTTCAGCCGTTCCAGAGCCGAGTGATACAACGCCAGACGTTCGGTCTGGACCACGGGTTTGTCGTCCCAGTCCAGCCCGAGCCAGGCGAGATCGTCAATCGCCTGCTGCTGCGCCCAGGGTTTCACCCGCGGGGAATCGATGTTTTCGATCCGCAGGAGTACGCGACCTCCCTGCGCCCGGGCGGATAACCACGCGAGCAGATAAGTCCGGGCGTTGCCGACGTGTTGTGCGCCGGTCGGAGACGGCGCCAACCTGGAGATCACCGGCATCCTGGCAACCCCTGTCGAATCCTCGCGCGTCGCTGATTCGTAACAGTCTCCGGACACCGTTTCCCGCTTGCGGTTTCGCGATGAATTCCTTGAGGAATCGCGAATCCGCAAGCGTGGAACGATGTGTTACTGCTTCAACTACTCACTCTTCGACAGCTGACGCAGCACCGTGTGCAGGATGCCGCCGTTGCGGTAGTACTCGACTTCCACGGGCGTATCGATGCGGCAGGTGGTGACGAAATGGACCACGTCGCCATCCGGTTTCGTGGCGGTCACCTCAATGGCCTGCAGCGGCTTCACTTTATCGTCGATCGCGATTTCAAAGGTTTCGGTGCCGTCCAGACCGAGCGACTCACGGTTCTCGCCCTCACGGAACTGCAGCGGCAGCACGCCCATGCCGACCAGATTCGAGCGGTGAATGCGCTCGAAGCTGACCGCGATCACCGCCCGGATGCCCAGCAAATACGTTCCCTTGGCAGCCCAGTCGCGGGAGGAACCGGTGCCGTACTCGGCACCGGCCAGCACCACCAGCGGCGTACCGTGTTCCTGGTACTTCATCGAGGCATCATAGACCGACATCTGCTCGCCAGTCGGCAGATACTTCGTCACGCCGCCCTCGACGCCGGGCACCAGCTGATTCCGGATGCGGATGTTGGCAAACGTGCCGCGGGTCATGACGCGATCGTCACCCCGGCGGGCGCCGTAACTGTTGAAGTCGAGCGGTGTCACGCCCCGGCTCTGCAGGTACAAACCGGCCGGAGCCGAGGCCTTGATCGCCCCCGCCGGGCTGATGTGGTCGGTCGTCACCGAATCACCCAGCGACAGCAGGCAGCGAGCTCCTGAAATTGCCTGGATCGGGGCCGGGGTTTCCGGCATGTCCTTGAAGTAGGGCGGTTCATGCACGTACGTGCTGGTATCGTCCCAGTGATACAGTTCGCCGGTGGCACCGCTGATCTTCTGCCATTCTTCCGGTCCCTGTGTCGCGTGACCGTACTGGGTGGTGAACATCTCCGGCGTGATGGCACTGGACATCGTGTCTGCCACTTCCTGCGAGGTCGGCCAGATGTCTTTCAGATACACATCCCGGCCGTCCGTTCCCTGGCCGATCGGCTCGGTGGTCAGGTCGATATCAGTCGTGCCGGCGAGAGCGTAGGCCACCACCAGCGGCGGACTGGCGAGATAGTTGGCCTTCACGTCCTGATTGATCCGGCCTTCAAAGTTGCGGTTTCCGGACAGGACCGCAGAGACGACCAGATTGCCCTCGCGGATGCCATGAGCCACCGGTTCCGGCAGCGGACCGCTGTTGCCGATGCAGGTGGTGCAACCGTAGCCGACGGTCTGGAATCCGAGTTGGTCCAGCGACTTGTCGAGTCCGGATTTCTCCAGGTATTCGGTCACCACGCGGCTGCCAGGAGCCAGGCTGGTTTTCACCCACGGCTGGCTCTTGAGGCCCTTGGCCACCGCATTGCGGGCCACCAGACCAGCCCCCACCATCACCGACGGGTTGCTGGTGTTGGTGCAACTGGTGATCGCGGCGATTACAACCGCACCGTTTTTCAGACGATACTGCTGGCCGCGATCGGAAACTTCCACGCTGTCGTCGTCTTCTTCATCCACGCCGGTCACGCTGGCTTCCGCGGTGGACGGCAATCCGCCCTCGGCGGTCATCGAAGTCACCGGCGAACCGCTGGTCGCGGCAGATTTACCGAAGGTGTTGACCAGGTCATCCCGCCACTGGCTTTTCATCTTCGTCAGTTCGATGCGATCCTGCGGCCGTTTCGGTCCGGCCATCGACGCCACGACCGTCGAGAGGTCCAGCGACAGCGACGAAGTGAATTCCGGTTCCGGAGACTCATCGGTGCGGAACAGGCCCTGAGCCTTGTAGTAGGCTTCGACCAGTTCCACTTCAGCAGCCGTCCGACCCGTGCGGCGCATGTACCGCAGCGTTTCCTCGTCAACGGGGAAGAAACCGATCGTGGCTCCATACTCGGGCGCCATGTTGGCAATAGTGGCCCGGTCGGCCAGAGACATCGACGACAGGCCGCTGCCGTAGAACTCCACAAACTTGCCGACCACCTTGTGCTTGCGCAACATCTCGGTGACGGTCAACACCAGATCGGTGGCGGTCATCCCCTCGGAGAGCTTACCAGTCAGCTTGAAGCCGACCACTTCCGGCAGCAGCATATACATCGGCTGGCCGAGCATTACCGCTTCGGCCTCGATCCCGCCGACGCCCCAGCCGAGCACGCCCAGGCCGTTGATCATCGTGGTGTGGCTGTCGGTGCCAACCAGGCTGTCGGGGTAGACGACGGTTTCTTTCTGTCCTTCAATCGTGACGTCCTTTTTGAGGACGCCCTTCGCGAGGTATTCGAGATTCACCTGATGCACGATGCCCGTGGCAGGGGGCACCACGCCGAAGTTCTGGAATGCCTGCTGCGCCCAGCGGAGCAACTGATACCGCTCAAGGTTCCGCTCGAATTCTTTCTGGACGTTGAACTGCAGCGCCAGGTCGGTTCCGAACTGGTCAACCTGCACCGAGTGGTCAACCACCAGGTCGCACTGGACCAGCGGATTGATCTTTTTCGGGTCGCCGCCCATCCGCACCATCGCGCTGCGGAGCGCTGCGAGGTCGACGACGGCCGGCACACCGGTGAAGTCCTGCAGCACCACCCGACCGGGCAGGAACGGCACTTCGACCTGAGCCGGAGCCGCGGCATTCCAGGCGGCGACTTGTTTTACGTGATCGTCATTGACGATGAAGTTGTCGACGTTCCGCAGGCAGGATTCCAGCAGCACCCGCAACGAGAACGGCAGTCGATCCAGCGAACCGAAACCGGCTTCCGTGAGCTTCGGCAACGAATAGTATTTGAACGAGCCGCTGGATGTCGTGAGGGTCGCAGCGGAATTAAAAGGATTGGCGGCGGGCATTGAAAGCTGGCTCCAGCGGACGTTATCGGTCCAGTTGTGATCTGCTTCTCGGGTGGATGTGTGCGGTTTCCGGTTCAGAGTCTGTCCCCGACTGGTCGCGTCGGCAGTCTGACGCCGGTTCCGGCAGCAGGGATCGTGATCGACTCTGGCTCAAACGCAACTGAGCCCCCACAGACCGCAGATTCCTGATGCTTCCCGGAATGGTTCATAGCGTATCCACGAAGAACCGCGACGTAAACGGTCCGCCCGGTGATGTTTCCACGGACGAATTCCCGGCGGTGATTTCCGGGGAAATTGCCGACAGACAGTCTTTCGCAGTCGATACGTTCGGCCAAACCGGCCTTCCGTCAACGCTGCAGCCGGGCGTGCGGTAGATACTCCGGCCGGGGTGGATATACTGGGATCTGCCGGCGAGAAAAGCCTGCAACGTGGCGAACGCCTGCCCGACATTTTTCCCCGGGGCTGGGCTCGCCGGGAATAGTGGTGCTGGCGGGGATATTCGCCGGTCGTGCGGCAGGCAGTTTCTCCCGCGGTTTTTCCGGAAGCGGCAGCGTGATCCTTCGCCCGGTCTCGTCTCTGTAACAATTGCTCGCAAGCCTTGCGGAAGGGTGTCTTTTTGCCGCTTGAGGAAACATTGCTGATTGTGGGGGTCGGCCTGATCGGCGGTTCGCTCGGAGCGGCGGTGCGCCGTCGGAAACTGGCCAGACGGGTCGTGGGCCTCAGCAGAAATCCGGCGCAGTTGCAGTCTGCCATCGAACGGGGAATCCTGGACGCCGCAATCGGGAGCCCGGGCGAGATTCCCGCGGAGACCTCGCTGGTCGTGGTTTGCACGCCCGTGACGCGGATTCCGCTGGATGTGCGTGGCCTCTGCGAACATTTGCCGTCCGGGGCGCTCATCACGGATGCCGGCAGCACCAAGGATCGCATCTGCACGGAACTGGCGTCCCTGGCAACCCGGAAGCCGGCGTTTATCGGCTCGCACCCGATCGCTGGATCGGAAAAACAGGGGCACGCCTTCGCCGACCCGGAGTTATTTGCCGGCCGGACCTGCGTCGTGACACCGCTGCCTGCACATCCTGACGCGACGACTGCCCGCGTGGAAGCATTCTGGCAGGGGGTGGGCATGAAAACCGAACGCATGACACCGGCGGAACACGACCGGGCGCTGGCCCGAACCAGTCACGTTCCGCATGTGCTCGCCAGCGTGCTGGCGGAATCTTTGTCGCCGCGGGATCTGCCCTGGGTTGGCAGCGGGTTTCGCGACACCACCCGCGTTGCCAGTGGCGATCCGGGGTTGTGGACAGACATTCTTATGGAGAACGCCGCCGAGGTGCGCACCGGTCTGGCAGAAATTCGCCAGCTGCTGGAACAGTACGAACAGGCACTCTTGTCAGCAGATGCCGGGGCGTTGACCCGGCATCTGGAAACCGGCAAGCATTTACGCGACAGTGTACCGCAGCAGGTGCAGTCCGACAGACTCGGGGAATAGATTCTGACCGGTCTTCGCACATGCGACGCGAAGACCGCCGACGGGTGTCGCCCGTGGCCAGGTCGTTCAGACAGATTCATAGCGATGACTGGCAGCGGTGCTGCCGCATGCTCAGCAGGATTAAGGACCGTGACGCAGATGTTGTGGGCAGTTGAAATCCGGCCGGATGCCGGAGAAGTCGATCGGGAAGGGCAACGCATCGCCGCGGCGGCTCGTGATCTGGGAATTGCCCATGTCGGCACCGTGCATGCCGCACGCGTGTTCCTGCTGCAGGGCGACCTCGATCATCAGACCACCTACCGCGCTGCTCAAACGCTGCTGGTCGATCCGCTCGTGGAAACGTTCACCGTCCGGCGGGTCGATACGCCGGTCGAGGAAGGCCACCATCCTCACACGGTTCACGTCCTTTACAAGCCGGGCGTGACGGACAACGTCGCCCAGAGCACCCTGAAAACGCTGCAGGATCTGCAGTTTTCCGTCACGGATGTGGCAACAGCCCGAACGTACCATTTTGAAGCGAATCTGTCGGACGCAGATCTCCACAGGATTTCGGGAAAGCTGCTGGCCAACGATGCGATCGAACGGGTGATGTTCGGGGCCCTGTCGCTGGCCTCGCTCGACGTCGGACGCGACTACGCCTTCCAGCTCAATACGGTGGCCATCCGCGCGATGGACGACGCGGCCCTGCAACACCTGAGCAAGGCCGGTCAGCTGTATCTGAGCCTCGCGGAAATGCAGACCATCCGCACGCATTTCCAGCAGGCAGACCGTGATCCGACCGACATCGAACTGGAGACAATCGCCCAGACCTGGAGCGAACACTGTTCGCACAAGACGCTGAAGGGCCGCATCCGCTATCGCGATGAACATGGCGAGCAGCTGTTCGAGAACATGCTGAAAGAAACCGTGTTCGCCGCCACCCAGGAAGTCCGCAAGACGCTGGGCGCCGACGACTGGTGCGTCAGTGTATTCCAGGACAATGCCGGCGTGGTCACCTTCACCGACGACTATCACGTCTGTTTCAAGGTGGAAACCCATAACCATCCGTCGGCCATCGAGCCTTACGGCGGGGCCAACACCGGCCTGGGCGGCGTCATTCGCGATCCGCTGGGCACCGGACTCGGCGCCAAACCGGTCTGCAATTCCGACGTGTTCTGTTTTGCTCCGCCGGAAACTTCCTACGACTCCCTGCCGCCGGGCGTACTGCATCCGAAGACGGTCGCACGCGGTGTGGTCTCCGGAGTCCGCGATTACGGCAATCGGATGGGCATCCCGACCGTCAACGGGGCCGTCTTCTTCGATGAGCGCTATCTCGGCAACCCGCTGGTCTACTGTGGGACGGCTGCCATCCTGCCGGTGAATGCCGCCGACAAGTCGGTCCAGCCGGGCGACTACATTGTCGCGGTCGGCGGTCGGACGGGTCGCGATGGCATCCACGGGGCGACGTTCTCGTCAGCAGAACTGACCGAAGAGAGCGAAACCGTCTCCGGTGGTGCGGTGCAGATCGGGAACGCTGTCGCCGAGAAGATGGTGATGGACGTGATCCTGCAGGCGCGCGACCAGAAGTTGTACCGGGCGATCACCGACTGTGGGGCGGGCGGTTTCAGCAGTGCGGTCGGCGAAATGGGCGAACACACCGGAGCCGAAGTGTGGCTGGATCGTGCCCCGCTGAAGTATGCCGGGTTGTCCTACACCGAGATCTGGATTTCCGAGGCCCAGGAGCGGATGGTGCTGGCCGTGCCGCCGGAGGACTGGGACAAGTTTCACGCGGTCTGCGCCGCTGAAGGCGTCGAAGCCACGGTGATTGGCAAGTTCACCGATACGAAGCAGCTGGTGCTGAAGTACGGCGAGCATCAGGTCGGCGAACTATCGATGCACTTGCTGCACGACGGTCGACCGCCAGTCATTCGGGAAGCCGTCTACGAACCGCAGCCGGTGGTGCCGTTCTCGGCCCCCGTGCAGGAGCGGTACGACGACGTCCTGCGGCAGATTCTGGCGGCTCCGAACGTCTGCAGCAAACACTG
>VFQN01002472.1_pt1 | contig 28404 bp, 30 predicted proteins | sample 3512371 | NCBI WGS metagenome assembly VFQN01 (sample SAMN10412370, study PRJNA504923) | tailings metagenome | isolation source: Replicate 2 from Balatoc abandoned mine | place: Philippines: Itogon, Benguet | collected 2017-08-28
GCAGGTTTGTTTCTTACATGACAGGATCCGGAACCCAGCATGTAAGGACCCGTGTGCGAGCCAGGGGCTCCAGGGTCCAGCAGGTGCCCACTGCCCAGAGATGCGCGGGGTGGTGCGGTGTTAGGATAGCAATGGCAAGGAAGAACAGAGCCGCCACGTCATCAGAACCCTGAAGTGGTGGGGGTGTAGTGGTGCGGGGTTTAGATGGGAGCAGCCGCGGACATTCAGGATAGGGATAGGGGTATGGAGAGGAGCGAAGCAAGGTTAACACCCGGTCCGTAAGGCTGGGCTAGCAACCGGCTGGTGATTATAGATATTACATGCACGGGGCGACAACGGGATCCAAGGGTTGTGCCGGCACTGAGGGACCCCTAACCCCTTCGCCGTGGGCCCCATCCACCCCAGCAGGTGCCCAGAGATGCGCGGCCTGCTGGCGCACTGCGGGCCGGAGATGTACAAGGGGCACCTCCCTTGGCTGATTGCCTGATAGCCGCATGTGGAGCAGGGCCCGAGATCCACAACGGGGGCAACCTGCCCCGGCTAGTGGCCTGGCGGACATTGCGTGCAGCAGGGGTGGAGGGGCTGCGGGCCGGAGACGTACACGTGGCACCTGCTTGCGGCCTGCCGGACACACGGGGAGCAGGGGCGGAGAGGCTGTTGGGGACGGGGAGGTCCCTGGTGCGCAGAGGTGGTGCACTGTGGGCCAGGTGCACGTGGGCTGCCTGCCCTGGTTAGGGGCGTTGGCAGGGGGGTACAGCGTGCGCGTCCGCTGGTTGGCAATGTGAGCCGTTCGGGAGTTTACGCATGAAGAAGAGAGGGGGTTGCAACCAAAGCACAAGGGATGGGTGCTGTCCGACTTGGTGCACGGACTGAGGTGTGGGATGCGGGCCCAGGGTAATGCATGCACGGTTGTACTGGCGCAGTGTACTTGCACTAGCACGTGCACGGTGGGGGAGCCTGCACTGGTGGCGGGACCAGCAGGGGGTAGGGGATGTGACACATGCTGCATGTGTACGTATAAACTATGCATCAATCGGTGGGGCCAGCAGTGCTGCAGGGCGTGGACCCATGTGCCATAGCGCCAACGCTGCATGTGGGTTAACTGTGGTGTCACATGGGCTACATGGTGGGCGTGTGAGCTGGGGCTGGGTTGGTTGGTGGGGTTGTAGGTAATTCGCACGGCCGTGTAGGGTCCCGCTTGGCGGTGCGTAGGGAAGCTCGGGGGATGCTGCCGGAATCCGTCATGCAACGCGGCTGACGTGCGTGGCTCGCACAGGGAACGTGACAATGCATGACAATGAGACGCATGGCTTGGAAGGCAACGGAGCGTAGCCCGGTGCGGTGCTGTAGGGCCGCACAGCTTGCCCGGACAGCGCCATGGCGTGCGATCGGGGCCGGCGGTTACACCTTGAGATGGTGTGAGAGCGGAATAGCTGGCAGGGATTATCGAGGTGAACGTGCGCAAGGCGAAAGAATGAGGTAGACAACGTGGTGCACCAATATGGTGTGAGTCCCTCCTGATGATGACGATCCCGCAAGATTTGGACCGTAGCGTGCAGGGGACCCCTGTTGGACCACATACCGGTTCTTGTGCAGATGCATCAGCCTAGGACTGCGCCCCTTGGGCTCAGGCGGTAACGCGTACATGCCCCCACCCACGCGCTGGATGTACCGGCTTTGGGCTTGACTTGGGTCTTGGGCTGGCTGTGGTTTGAACGTGCGTTGGCCAGGTAGCGGCAGGCACAAGCAGGGGCCAACACTTCGGACATCATAGAATGTGGGGGCAGGCTCTCCCTTTGCTGTGCTCAGCTGTGCTTTATGCCCCGAGGACGGGGGTGCAGTTCATATCGGTTGCGCCGTTGGGTGGCTTGGGCCCCGCACCTGTGGCGCAAGTGACACGGGCAGGACAAGGAGTGATGGGCTGGGGGCATAGGGCTGGAGTCCCCGGCGGGCCTAGGTGTTCGTCCCTGCTGCTAGGTGCTGGAGCATTGGTTCTGGAGCAGCAGGGAGCAGCCTGTTGGACAGGCCAGGCAGAGCCGCTCAGCAACTTTTGGATAGTGAGAGGTATACTAACGTGCATGGGGGGTCCATGAGGTACGGAAGCGCTCTTACGCCCCAGTCCGGGGCCCAGGGGAGACCCCTGCGACCATGAGCGGGGTTCACAGTGAACGGACACGGGCATGCACGACCTGGTGTCGGCAGCGCAATTGGACCTGTTTCGTTGATTTTCCAGGGGGGCGCAGCAACTTGACAAACTTCGCATCACAGCGGCAGCAGCGGCAGCACACGTGGCCGACTTGAGTTCAGCACCCGCTACGAGTCCTCAAAGAACGCAATGTCAAGCATTCAGTAGCAATATACTGCGGTTATTTGCAGGCTGAAAGTTGAGCACTCACATGCCTGCACGTCACATCGGGATTACACCCCCGTACGGGCAAAGTTGCAGCCAAAAGACGCTGCAGCCCGTTTGGGTCCCAACACAACAAAGCAATGAGTTGTCGTAGAAAGAAACCCAGCTGACCTGACTTGTCCCTGTGCGCCCGGCACCACTTGAGACTTTTGGAATGACTCTTAACGCCCCACCCTGCGTTCTGTGCGGCAGCGAGGCTGTGATGGAATGCGTGGCTTGCCTTAAAGGCTCGAACCTAGCGTGCACGACCTCCGTCTTCTGCGGCGCTCGGTGCCTTGCTACACACTTCTCCATTCACCGGGGGAGCCCTGCGCCAAGCCCTGCTCCAAGCCCTGCGCCGAGCCCGTGCGGAAAGTATGCCCAGTCAAAAGGGACTCCTTCTACACCTGTTGGAGGAAGGTAAGCTAGCCGGGAGTGTTTCAGCGCGCGCGTTTCAAGACAAGTGGCACTTTTGCCGTTTTGGGCCAGCCCCAATACCCCAACTCCTTTTCTATTTGCAGGTTGCACCATGCGGCGTATCAGTCGCCTACCATGGCAACGGGGATTCCGGCGCACGCGCGCTTTCCGCCGAAGGCAAACGGCCTCCCAGTTCCATGCCGAGCTGTGGTCCGTCCCGGGCCCCCGGCGACAAAGACAACAGAGCGTGAACGCCAGCTGGTGCGGTAAAAGCTGAGGCTTGGCCTGCGGCAATGGGAAGGGATCCGCTCACCCTACCCATCCTCCAACTTCGCGAGCCAGCTATGTATCTTATACCAATTGACAGTTTGCGGGTTGACCTTTTCAACTGACGTTGGGGGTGCGACGGAAGGTGTTGCCCGGCCATTAGGGCTATGTCCACTCCTGCCTCCTAGGGACAGCTGCCGCTGGTGGGACGGGGCAGGCCACCTCATTTTCGGACGGCCACGCGACACTGAGCTGGGGAATCAGCAGCCGGCGTGCAGTTTTCTCGTAGAGGTTGGACGTTTTGCGTACATGCATGTGGTAGGACTGGGGTTTCGACGCAGGGTGGGCTGGGTTTACCACTGACACCATAAGGGTTGTTACCGAGACTCTGGTCCACCAGGGGTTCAGGCGCATGCACGAAGGGCTCTGTCCGTAGATTCCAGCTTTGTCGTGGCTGGCGGCCAGGCTGTTTCTTGTACTATAGGGTAGTTTGGCTGTGGTCTGTGGGTTGCTCATGTGCGTACAGGAGGTGCCGATTACCGCTTTCTGTCCTAACCGCGTGGTGTGTAGCCGCATGGTTTGCGCCCACTGCCATTTGCCAGAGCTCAAAAGGTTTAGGTTTGTTGTGACTGCAGGAGGCTGTGTTGACCCATCACTAATGACCACATGGCATATGTGAAGGGGCCCTTCCGGGGACACTGGTTTGGGCCATGCAACCCAACCGCTTTCTGTAACGTTGTTTGCTCTCCTGTGTTGCCTGGTGAACGGAGAAGGCTCGGTGTGTTATCGGGGTTTATGCAGCATGAACCTGCAGGTGGTCGCCTTAACGGTTAAGCACGTGGGTTCAGCAGCAGACGTGTGCCTTCACCACGTGCCCTTGCATGTCGTGATCAGGGCAGGGGATCAGGGGGCCCTGGTCGTAACTGGCCTACGCCGCAGGGGCAGCGAAAGGTCGCGCTAAGTCGCTTACAGCCTGCACCCTGTCCGCACTTTGGCAGTTCCCATCCAGCTGTGGTACGGTACGCAGCAAGTGTGTCCTCAAAAGCTGACATTGACGTTTCAACCTGCCGCGCAGCACGGTTATGAAACTGTACGACACGCAGCCCACCACAGTTCATGGACCTTCAGAGCACTTCGCCCAGCCAGCATGCCGAGTCACGCTTGTTAACGAGGTGCAGCGTGCAGGATCTCTTCCGCCGCTACGGTTCAGCAAAACCTACAGGCGACTCCTGTCCCCCACGCCTCCTCCACGACAGAGATCAACCGTCGATGCATGGCCATTCTGTTGCGCTTACAGCAATTGCATCCGACCCCCTCCAAAGCATCCGACCCCCTCCAAAAAAACGCGGGCAGCCAAGCTGGAGCAGTGAGTTGGAGTGAGGTGTGGGTAGGGTGCATGCCACGTGGCATGTGCACACGCGTGTTGCCGCGTGACCCTAACACGTGCCAGGTGCCTTCAGTTCCACGACAACGCGGACCTCTCTGCCCAGTACTCAGCGGCCGGCTGGGCCAATTCCGAGAACAAAGCGGCCACGTCAGAAGCCTGAAGGGGCGGGGTGGTGCGGTATTAGGACAGCAGTAGCAAGGAACAGACCTGCACGGGTAGGGATAGGGGTCTGGAGGGGAGCGAAGCAAGGACTTGTGCTGTACAGTCAGGCGTGGGTTAGCCAGGGGCTGGGTGCTTTCGGTGCCACGTGCACGGGATGACAACGCACGGGGTTATGCCAGTACCGGTACATCCGGGTTCACGTACCGGTATGTGCGTGCGGTGTACGGTACGTCACAGGGTATAACAGCATTAGGGGCCGCAAGATGTACCATGCGCACGGGGTGCCAGCGGTTCGTTTCGGACAGCGGCCACTGAGCAGCGAGGGCTTTGTGTGCGCAAGAGCATCTTCCCACCCTGGATCTGGCGTTCTGGCCTCACGCCTTGCCAGACGGGCACCTCTGAGTGTGCCAATAGACATGCCGTTGGGACGTACTTCCTTGAATTACGTCCTTCCAAGCTATTAGCAGGGTGACCAACCCACCTCCAGCCTGCCGGCCAGCTCCAGCGCTGCGGCGTTGCTCCGCAGCTGCTCCACCGTTGTTGCCCCCGACAAAACCATGGGTCGGAACGGCTGCACGATGACCGCCGCCAGAGCCAGCGCGTCAACCGTCGTGCCGTACTGCCGTACAGAATGGGTAGGACGTATCGACGCGGGACGGGGAGGTGAGGGTTGCGATCAGCTGAATGCGAAGGAGGTGTGTAGGGGCAAGTGTCTTGCTGTGGTAATGAGCTCGGCCTGTGCAGTGTGTTATGGTACAAGAAGGTGCGGCGGGATATGTGGTAAACATCTTACTTTTGACAACATGTGCAACAGCCGCAATGCCAGCTGCTCCAGAAGCGATGAGAGCACAAGTGGCTTAGTGGCTGCAGACAAGCGGCGCTGCGCTTCCGTACGCGGGCGCTCCATGCTGCTACCTTTCCCCGTGAGGTCTCCTAGGGAAGGCCAACCCTCAGTGTGCCCTTACCTCGTCTGCGTACTTCTGCAGCGTTGCCAGCTTTGGCGCAAACGCGGGGTTGGTGTTGCGCGTCGTGAGCCTGCCGTTCGCAAGCCCCTCCTTGACAATGACTGACATGCCCGCATCAGCAGCCTCCTTCAGCGCGGGGCCTGTTGCATGGGACATGGGGCAAAACGAACAAAGAACCACCGGTCGTGACTCCATCATGCTGATCAATTTTGGCGTTGAGTCATAGCCAGACCGCACCCGCACCGGTGTACGGCAGGGCCAACCTGCGTTTGGGCGCCTCGTCCTCCTATGACGGCTAGTACACTATTTTAAAGGCCTACGTACGCGCGTAGTGACCCACCTACAGACGGCTCCAGCAGGTTGAAGGTCGCCTGCACGCAGTCAAACAGGGGAGCTCCGTCCGACATGCGCACCGCCATGGCCTTGCGCAGCACGTCCGGCTGCTGCACGCCTGCGGTGGGATCAGTGTGTGGCATGGGTGGTGCCGCCTTATAAGGGACATGAGAATGTGGATCCGTGGAAGGTACCTGGCAGATGCGGGCTGGCACAGGTGAAAGCCGGCATGTGACCGTGGGTAAAGGGTGTGGCAAAGGGCCCAAGCCTGTGCGGTCTAGGCATGTGGGTGAGGGGACGGCGACGGGCTGTGGGCGGGCCATAGTGTTATAGCAGTGACCGTATCCAGTTGCTCACCCGACAGTGACAGCCCCATGCGCCACCCACGGCCCTTCTTGAGGGACTCGAGCTCCGCCAGAACGTCAGCTGCAAGGTGTGGGGCGGAGACGGAATGAGTCGTATGACACAATGTGGCAAGAGTGGAGCGACAGCAAGTATATGTACCAGTCTAAGACCAGAGCCGTGACGTTGTAGGACGGCAAGTACGTACCTACCAGGGCAACTCATGTGGAAGAACTGTTGCTGGTAAATTTGCCTACAACGATGCCATTAAGGTGATAGCCGCCAGGTTCGGTCCATTATGTCGCCCCCCAAGATGCACCCGTGTCCAGCACGCCACGACCCGACGTGGCCGAGCGGACCTCGTGACGGCAGGGGCACAGCTCTTATCCTTACCATGTCCGACGTGGACAGAAATACCGTGTTCGACATGAGCACAGTTGGCAATCCCCTGTTACGCACCCGCGTCCAGAACACCGCTCTCCAGCGTTGCGGAGTGGATCTGGTACAGATTGAGGTGGGCGCCCAGGTGGCCCTGCGTCTCCGCCGCCTGCTTGCGCAGGTTGGACGCCGTGTGCTCCTTCACCTCGTGCGGCTGGCCGCCAGTGTCGATCTGCGTATGACGTGAAATCAGAAGCACGTGCAAATGCAGGTGTGTTTAGGTTATCGGGGCCCCCATAAGTGTTCCCATGTATGCTTAGGTGCGTGGGAAGGCGCTGGGGTAAGGTTGGCACTTGGCCGCCGTGTGCTCCTTGACCACCTACGGACGGCTGGCCGCCTGCGTGAGTCCATGCATGGTGGGTTAACTGTACGTGAGCACATGCCAAGGGTTGGGAACTCTCAAGTTGCAGGTACCGGTATCCTTATCGTCCCCACCTGCCAGTCCGCGGTGTAATAGTAGCCCCACTTGCTGCCCACCACCGCCCTGTCCAGCTGCTCCCGGCCCAGGCCCCCCAGCCAGGAGCCGAGGAACTCCTCCGCCCTCCCGTACGACCGCGCGGCGTCAAAGTACCTGTCGTACAGAGCAAAGCACGTGACCTCCCCGCACTTTAGGGGCACCAATGTTGTAAGTACATGTAAATGTACATGTGTTGTAAAGCCTTTGCTGGTTGGCTGGGGCCCCTGCTCCGGTGGTGCGGCAGTGACGCGCAGGCCGACCCGAGCCCCATTCGACCCCGCTGGGCCCCATTCGTCCGTGCCGACGGGTGGCACTGGCACTGCAACTTTGAAAACACAAGGAAGCCGTTGCGGACGGAAGGTGAACGGGCACAGGGCCGCCTGGAGCGCTTTGTAGCTCTACGGTTGAAGCATGCGGATGCAAGTGTGGCACACACGTTGCGCGTCGCACCTGATCCCCATGCCCAGCGCGGCGGACAGCACAGTGGCGCAGTTGGCCTTCATCTCGTCCACGCTCTTCCCTGCAACATGGCCAAGGGAGGGGTGAGTATGCCGGCAGACGGAGGTGTAAAGTGTGGCACGCCTCCGGCGTATCGTGTGCTTGTTTGCACCTAGGTGAGCGGAAGGGTACAGGTGCCAGCGGAGCGGGCGGCAAGGGGAGTTGCCGGTTGCTGATACAGTGATACGAGATTTACAGACGATCAAGGACGTAAGTAACGGAAGTGGCACAAACTGCTACCACAAACTTTCGTTTGCACCGTGTGCAGGCACAGCACCACCCCCAGCTTCATCTCCACATCACACCCATGTCCCCGAAGTGCCGTAAACCACGTCACCAACCCACAGTCTCACGCACGTGTCAAGTCCTGGCCGTGCCTGGTCTGGCATCTCCCAGCCGGTCTGCTGGCACGGCTACATACCTACAGTCACGCATTTTCGTTCCTCGTTGCCCACACTCACACGTTAGGTCCTGGCCGTGCCCCAGGCCGATGTATCCCGGCCGGCCCCCTGGCAGGATTCCAGTACTGTAGGCCATGCCCTTGCCCGCACCAGGGGGGAGTCCTTTGCCCACACCCACCTGTGAGGTCCTGGCCGTGCCCCAGGGTCACGTACCCCGGCCGGCCGGCCGGCAAAACCACAGTACTGCAGCCTCATCCTTGCCCGCACCAGGGGAGACTCTCCTTTCCCACACCCACCTGTGAGGTCCTCGCCATGGCCCAGGTTGATGTACCCCGGCCGCCCCAGCGCCGCCAGCCCCAACCCCAGCAGCGGCATGTCGGGCACACCAAGGAAGGTGCCTGGAAGGTGGGGAGGGGAGGTGTGTATCAGAAAGTAACGGCGGCAAGTACGTGTTGCTAGTCGGGCATGGTTTATTGGACATCCAGGACCCCAGTAGCGGCGTGTCGGGCACACCGAGGAAGTGCCTGGAAGGTGGGGAGGTAAGGCGAGTGTCGCTGTACGATGGACACGAGGCAAGCACGCAAGGTAAGGCTAGATAGGGTCAAGAGTGCGGCATCTCGTGCAGCCAGGGCCCCAAAATTACGTCCCGGATGTCCAAGTAGGGGTCCGGAAGGTGGGGGGAGGGCGCGGGGGCTGTTGAGTGATGGGCTTTTGGGCGGTACCTGCAGCGCGCGCCTGCAGCGCGCGTATGCATTACCGGCGGCGGTTGGCCCATCAGCAAAGGGGTTGACGCGTGATGCAGCAGGGCGCCATCCCGGACTCCTGGAGTGCTGACACTGCCAACATGGGTCCCACAGCGCAAGCGGCTGCCCATTCGCCGCGTGCAATTACGGGCTGGTGCACGCGCTGGACGCGGGGGGCCTGGCTGGAGACCACAGCCTCGCAGTGGGCCAATGCATGCAGCACAACAGCACAGCAAGCCTGCTGGGATCACAGTCACGGCTCACCGGTTGCAGCCTTGCTGATGGGGACCGGCTGCGCCGCAGCCATGAGGGGAGAAGGGGAGGTGGAGGTGGACGCTGATGTGGAGGCGGAGTGCGGCTGGACTACCGAGGTGGGCCGGAAAGGCACGCGGGTGTGCCGCCACTGGGCGTGTGGGCTACGCCTGCAACACGGGGGCATATACAGGTGGGCTACATCGGTAACAGGAGGGTATAAGGGGGGCCCGTGGGCAGGCGGGTGGGCTGGTAGGCAGCAAGTTGAGTGCGGGGAGTGAGGGCGGGTAAAGGACTGCCGTCTACGCAGGTCTACGCATTATGCTCTGCTGGTCACACACTGCTGGAGAGGTCACGGTGTCGTGCATGCTGAGGATCAAGAGTCCTGGTGGCCGATTGCGTGCAGGTTGCAACGGCGGTGCGGCGTGAACGGAGGTGTTCGGGCTCCCGGTGTGAGCGTTACAGCCACCCCTTCCCCGTACCCACGCACGCAACAACCAGTTGAGTGCGAATACACCAGTAGACTCGTGCTCACCGTGATATACAAGGTGTGTTTGCTGGTAAGATAGGAGATATCAATGCCGCTGCGTGCATGACGCGTAGCTGCACTGTGCGCCAATCAGTGCCCCTCTCGATGTGGCCTCCAGTGGTTGAGCTCTGTTTCACTTCGTTCCAGGTAGTCAGGGAATTACACAAGTGAATTCGTAGTGTTGCGTAGCTGAAGCGAGCGGTTGACTGCATGGGTTCTGGACACGTCAATCCATCCTTCTTGTGACTCGTCCTTGGGACCAGGCGGACTAGTTCGCGATGCATACCACGCTTAATATACGCCATCACAACCTCAATTACATTGCCTTCTTGCTTGCCCTTTTGTTGCCTACGTCGCTTTGGCGAAACCCTCCTTATTATTTGCTCGAACGAAAGCACTGATAAGCTTGGCCGACTCTGCAATCAGGGCTCTGCGCTCGCTAGTGCTATAGTATGACAAAAGCGGCTTAGCCTGTCGTTGCGCCAATTTGCGACCCATGGGTGGCAAGGCAGGAACACCAGCTCCTGTCCTTGCCACGTCCTGGCCGGCCGGTGCTGATCCCAAGACGCTTGTCTGTGTTCGAGCACTATGTTCAGCGGAACAGCTCTTCGCCACACTGTTCGTGGAGAGGGATCTGCAGGTATGTCGAGCAGCCCACGCGTAAACGGTGTCCTAGCTGGTGACCGTGGCTCTTCAAGGACGTCGCGACTTTATGGTCTGCACGCTGCATAAAAATGACCGCGCTACTGCTTGATGTGACAAGTTTCAACGGCATTTTCGCTTGGCTTTGACGTGCCCTGCCAACGCGACGTTCGCTGCACCGCAGGTACAACTCCACAAACAGCGTGGCGACATGGACCTTATCGAAAGCCCATGGGTAACATTACGGGACGAGGTTCCGTCGGAGCCATACACGTGGAAAGTGACTGACGAGGCCAACACACCCAGCGATGTCCTGCGGTACCGGAAGGTAATACCGCCCAGCCAAAGCAACTGCATACTCAGTCAGCACAGGTGCACAAGCCTGGGAACCGCCCACACCCGAGCCTGTGCTTGAGTGGTCGTGGTTGAGCTCAGGGCCGTAGATGGTCACACGTATCCACCCCCCTGTGGCCAACCGCCCGCAGCACCTCATCAACCCCACACTTCAACCTCCCCTCCGACCTCGTCCTCTCTCGCCGCGTTTCCTCTCCAGGTCCGCTTTGACAGCCCCCCGGCCGCCCTGGCCTCCAAGCCCTTCCAAAACGAGGAGGTGCAGACCGTCACAGAAATGGTCCCGGGCCAGCTGTACGTGGTGGAAGCTGTGTCCTCCACCTCCGCGCCCTATGGGGACAAGTTCAACGTCTTCTTCCGCTACACCGTGCGTGCTGAGGGCGGGGGCGGCAGCGGCGGCAGTACCAACAGCGGCAGCGGCAGCAGCACGCTGCACCTTGTGTTCCACGTGGAGTTCCTGCCCGCCATGAACCGCATGATGCGGCCCATGGTCGCCAAGGCCGTCGACTGTGAGTCTGGATACCGGTATTTAGCATATTATGGCTGCTGGGGTTTGGGGGACGAAACCGGTCAGCGCTGGGGCTAAGCCTGTGCGTCCGGGACCTCGGGCTGGTTTCCAGCATGGGTTCCAGGGCTGGGGCTGTAGTCGCATCGTCGCAGAAAGCTTTGGCCCCAGATGGCCCGCCCAGGGCTGGCGGGTCAGCCGGGGCCAGGTGATGAAGTGAAGGACGCAGGGCGTGACCCGCACTAGCGCACCCATGCTGCCCTTAGACGTGCTGAAAGCCCCGAGGCGGCCGCTTGTGTTTTCAATCCGCCGTCCTTATCCCCCTTCGCACACCACGTTCCCCCAACCCAAATTCTTGCAGCCGGCGTGCGCGGCACGTTCAAGATCTTCCGCACCGTGCTGGGCACCCTGCACCCCTGCATTGACATCCCAGAGGCGGCGTTGCCCAGCGGCCCCGCCGCCGGCTACCCAGCAGCCGGGGAGGTCAGCGGGGCGGGCGAGAGCGGCAGCAGCAGTGGGGAGGAGGAGGAGGAGGCGGAGGGCGAGGGCGGGGCGGAGCGTGCGGCGGCTGGAGAGCGGCGCCGGGGGCTGCTGGCACACGTGGTGGCGGGCGGGGGCGGGGGCCCGGCGGCGGCGGCGGCGGCGCAGGGCGGACCCATGGGTCTGTTGTCGCTCATGACGCAGACGCTGGTGTACAAGGACCAGGTGGGTTTTGGGTTGGTGGAGCCCTAAGGGCTGTTGTGTGGGGGCACAGCACCTGGGGAGGGGTTCAGTACAGCAAGACACAGTGCCCAATGCTGCTGTGAGAAGTGGGATCGGGCCCCCGGCGTGCCGTTCCTGAGGTTCGTGTTGACCGGCTGCTACGCCAGCGCAGCTGCTTGTGGTTGCACCCTCCCCACACAGCAAGGGGCGACAAGACCCGTCTCTGCGGTTGTGGTCCCATCCACGCTTGCGTGCTCCGGCCCATGCTCAGGGCACAGGCGCCCCCATCCCGGACTTCGTCCGCCAGGTGGCCATCTTCCCTGACCACGCCGCTGCCAAGTCTTAGCGATATTTGCCGCCACACCCACAACCCATCTGTACATCCCCAGGTTACGCTCCGGTCGGACTGCGCTCCATGTCGCATTTGGCACTAATTGACCGCCAAACCCACGCCGATTGTATGTCTATTTCCAGGTGTCCCCTGCTGTCGGACCTGGTAGGCGCCGGGTTGCGCTCCATGTCGCACGCGACAGCACGCAAGGCGCTTCTACATCAATCCTTACCGCCCCTCCCGACATACACCCGCAGGTGACCCTGCTGTCGGACCTGGTGGGCGCCGGCCTGCGCTCCGTGTCGCACTCTGCCGCCGGGGTGCAGCTGCTGGCCGTGCTGCTGACCGTGTGGCTCATCAGCCTGGCGGTGGCGGCGCTGCGTGGCTGGCAGCAGCTGTGCGCCTCGCGCAACGCGCTGCTGCTGGTCAGCGTGTGCTGGCCGCTGCGGACGGGCCTGCTGGACGTGCCAACAAGCACCCGACAGGTGGGGGCAAGTATGTGGTGCGCATGTAACCTGGCTTTGTTGTGTGGGTTGTCCTGTCGTGGTGCTTCTTGTCAGCGTGTGCTGGCCGCTGAGGACGGGGCTGCTGGACGTGCCCACCAGCACGCGACAGGTGCGAGTTCCTGGAGCTTGCATATTGTGCGTTGCTGTGGGTGTCTCTTGTGAAGATGCAAGCGTGCAAGTGTTTCTGGAAGACGCCCTATGTGCTATGCCTTACCGGCAGGTGCTTGCCTCGCTGGCGCTGGTGGCGGTCATTAACTGGTCGGTCATGCGGGTGGGCCAGCTCTCGGTGCAGTACCTCAGCCAACAGCAGCAGCACCAGCAACAGCTAGCCGCAGGGAGGCACAAGCAGCACCACCACCATCACCACCACCATGGGAAGGCGCAGGTGCAGGAGGAGGATGCGGGCGCTGCGGCGCCGGCGGTGGACGGTGATGGTGAATCCGGTGCTGTGGTGGCTGCGGAGACTGGGGCAGGAGCTGCGGGCGGGAGCCGGGGGGCCACGGGAGGCGGGGTAGCGGAGGTGGCGCCAGCGGCAGAGAAGAGTCCAGCGGCCGGTGGGGAGGCCAAGGGCGCGGAGGCCAAGCCGGACGCAGGGCTGAGCAAGAAGGAGAAGGAGAAGGCGAAAAAGGAGAAAGAGAAGGAAAAGAAGGAGGCAAAGGCAGCAGCGGCGGCGGCGGCTGCCGCAGCGGCGAGCGCTGCCAAGGCCGCCGCAGCCGCCGCCGCTCCGCCGGCCAAGCCGCTGCGCGCCGCGCCTGCGCCCAAGCAGTTTACCGCACAGCAGCTGAAGCAGCTGGAGCTCGGGGTGGTGTCCTCGCCACCCAAGCTCACCACCTCGCCTCCCAGCGCCTCCGCCCTGTCCGCCTCACCCCCCGGTGGCTCCGGCCTCACTGCTGCCACCCCCACTGCGGCCTCCGGAACCCCACCCGCGCCCTCGCCGCGTGCTGCGCTGCCCGCGCCAGCGATGGCCTCCATGATGGACGCATGGGCTGCGGAACTACCCGCCGGCCTCATGGCCCCTAGCCCTGCATCGGAACCAGCCTTGTCCGTTGCCGGAGGAGCAGGGGCAGGAGCAGGGTCCAAGCAACAGCAGGGACAGGGGCAGGGGCAGCTGATGAGGAGCAGTGCAAGTGGCACACCGACGCAACGGAGCCCTTCGCCTGGGCATGCTGCGGCGGCGCCGCCGCTGCCGCCGCTGCGCGCGAGCGTCAGCGGGGGGCCGATCGTTGGGGCCCCGCCGGTGGGCAGCACGAGCGGTGCTGTGGCAGCAGCAGCCGCTGGGTCGCCTTCGTCGTCGGTGTCTCTGGGAGCGGGGTTGGTTCATGGCAGCGGCGGGGGTGCGCAGCTGACGGGCTTCGGGTCGGCGCCGGTGGGCACGGGGGCGGGGGTGCCGGCTGGTGGTGGTGCGGGTGCTGCGTCGACCAACAGCTTTGTCAACATGTTCTCCAAGGAGGGCATCGACTCCATGGCGGAGAGCTTCCGATGTAGGTTCAGCGCGACAAATCGTCACCAGTAACCTGTCAATACGATGTTGCGTCGTGATATGCCTCCTTGCACTGCGCACTGCTTTCCGCCAAGCGCCTTCTCTGTGTAACGTCTCACTACCTTGAGATTAGGCGACAGCACTTCGGAATTGCACTACCTTGGGATTAGACGGCAACAACTGGAGTTGCCTGTGAATTCTTACAACGTCCCTTCCCCTGACGCTCCTTCCATGCAGCTGCCTTCCGTTGGGACACCAAGGCCCCGGACTCCATGGACATGGCCCCGCACCCCGCCACCGCCTCCCGCTCCATCTCCCCGCTCTCCACCACCAACAAAGGCACAACCCAAAGCGAGGCCGGCGGCCATGGCAGCGGCACCAACGGCCGCGGCCCGCCGCCGCCCTCCGCCGCCGCCTCCGGCCGGAGCCTCGGCGGCGTGGGTGCCGGGGAGGGGGCCCTCCCGCGCTCCAGCAACGCCTCAGCCTCCGTCACGTCGCCCGTCGGCACGAATGCCGTACAGAACGGTACGGCAGGCTTCGCCCATCCACAAGCGCAACGTCTGGCGACGGGTGCAAGCCATACGACGCTGGCGTCCGGAATGTATAGGTAGGGCTACCGGCATGCCGGAGGTTTGGGTCACAACTAGTCGTCGACAGGTTGCGCGCGTCCTGCCAGTAATGTGCGTACGGTGTACAGGGTCACCTTGTAGACGTGGCCATGAAGGTGTATAACCGGAAGTACTTCATCCCCATTTTCCCTCCGGCAGTGCGACGTCCGAGACGTTTCTGCTGCGGGACGATGGCACGGCCATGGGTGACCCCATGGAGCCGCAGGTGGGTTACCAAACAAGTGGAATGCGGAAAGTGCATAAATCTGTATTAGCTTGGCCATTTGCAGTTGGGTTTGTCAGGACTAGCGAAATCCACACATTATATGGGCGACCCCCTGGAACCGCCGGTGGTGGTGGAAGCGGTGCAGCGATGCTGGGGTAACAGCTGCATGGAGACGGGTAAACGGGTACCGGCTGAAGCAATGGGACGTTGCTAAGCAGTAGATACGATAGCACGTCCGGTTGGCGTAGTGGAACGCAGCCTAGGACCCCCTTAACAGTATTTGCCCATGCCGCAGGTTGTGGTGGAGGAGGTGTTTGAGAACGAGCGCTTCCAGCCGTTCCGCGGCTGGGGGCACATGTGGCCGGGCCACTTCCTGCCCTCGGACCGCGTGGGCCACTGGGGCGACAGACAGGTGGGAGTGGGCGGATTCGTGTGTTTGGGGAGGATTTGGTGTCATGCAAGTTTAATTCAGGCTGAACGTGCAGACTGCTCCTGCAGTGCACCTAAAAAAGCTTTGCGCTGTGTGCATGTAGATCATTTATGAACCTACCATCCCTCACCCTGCAGGGCAAGCCCGGCGGCAGCGCCAGCATGGTGTTTGAGCAGGTGGAGCCGCAGCTGCCCGAGGGGTGGAGATGGATGGAGCCGGAGTGGCAGGTGGGGGGCACGGCAGGGCGCGAACGAGCTCGGAGTTTACCCCCAAGCATACTGCAGTTGATCAGGACATGTTCAACAACATTCGGATTCCTTGTAGGCTGTCCCAAAGTGCAGTTGTCCCCAACACCCATGCGCCATACGGCCAGTGTACGGCACCCGTCCGCACCTGCAGGTCGATTTTGAGGGCAAGGACCAGGAGCGATGGGCCCCGATGCCTATCCCCTCTGTCTCAGTTGTTGGTAGAGCCCACACCCATGCGCGATACAACAACACCGTGTACGGCACCCGTCCGCACTTGCAGGTCGACCTGGAGGGCCAGGACCAGGAGGCTGTGGGCCCTTACATGAAATGTTGGGCACTCTTCACATTTTCGCACAGCTCACATCCATGCGTACGGCACCCATGTGTACGGCACCCCTGTGCAGGTCGACCTGGAGGGCCAGGACCAGGAGGCTGTGGACGCCGACGGCTGGACGTACGCCCTGGACTTTTACCTGCTCAAGTACCCCCCGCCGCCGCAGGTGTGTTGTAACAACTGACGGGTTGGGTTCCTTTTTACGGGTACTTGGGCTCACGTGCGACGACGTTGGCTGTAGCTGCGTCGTCACTCTCGTGTCGTCCTGCTCAAGTCCCCCCCGCCGCCGCAGGTTCGTTGGCGTGGGTTACGGGTCGGGGTCTTGGGGATCACTTGCAACGGCGTCGACCTGCTTGACGTCGCCGTCAGACTCACGTCGTCCTGCTCTCGTGAACCACCCCGCCGCAGGGTGGGAAGTGCTCGCTCAAGCACTTTGTGCGGCGGAGGCGGTACTACAGGTGGGCATGGGGGCTGGAGCAGGGTGCGAGGAGAAAGAGCTCAGTGTGTGAGGTTATTATTATATATAATTATGTGTTACGCCTCCCAATGTGTTACGCCTCCCTTGCGGCAGTACTACAGGTGGGCCTTAGGGCTGGAGGAGGGGAGCGGGGTGCGAGGAGGAAAAGCTCAGTGTGTGAGGCTTGTAAGCGCGTCGAGCGTGGGGCAGGGTGCCTGCGTGTTGCATGTGGGACAGGGGCAGAGGCGACAGGCCGCCACAGGTGGGCATGGCGTGCAACGAACCAGCGGCTAAACGGTTGTGCGCACGGCGTGGCGGGGGCTCCCATAACAGCACATTAGCGCCCTCCCCCACCTGGGCACTTCAGCATTGATTTACTAAAACGTCGTTCCCCACCCTCCTCATCCAGGACACGTGTGCGCATCCACACGCTGGAAGAGCCCCTCGACACACACACCGACGCCACGTCCTCCGAGCTGGGTACCCTGCTGGAGGAGCTCCCCCAGCTCTCCCAGCAACAGGACGACGAACTGCACGCAGCAGCAAGTGCGCCTGCTGCTGCGGGCGACGTTGAGGGCGAGGCCGGCAGCAGCCCGCGGCAGTCGCAGCCGCTCGGCCGCAGCCGCAGTCCCTCCCAAGCTCAGCTGGAGCAGCAGCAGCAACGGCAGGACGCGGCCGCCAAAACAGCAACAGCAGATGCCGCAGCCCAGGCCGCAAACATCATGGCCGCGACCACCGTGCTATCCCTGGCCGAGGGGCTTCCAATGGTAGCACCGGACGGTATGGCTGCGGGGGCGGGGGCGGGGGCACCAGGGGAGTCCTCTGGGGTGCAGCTGGGCATGCGGCCCAGCGGGGGGGACGTGGAGATGCGGCCCACAAGCAGCTCGGGGACCCCTGGCGGGCCGGGGCGGGGAGCGGGGGAACGGACCCGTGGGTCGGTGAGCGGCAGCGCCCGGAGCAGCCCAGACGCGGCGCTGTTGGGGACGAAGGAGGTGTTAACGGCGGGGGCGAAGGGAGCAATGGAGCAGGGTTCGCAGCAGGAGGTTGAGGGGCAGGGGCGGCGGGCCGAGGGCGTGCACGTGGAGACGCCTCCGCCGGACAAGGCGGCGGGCGGGGGTAGCGGGGAGGTGCTGGTGGGCAGCGCCGGGAGAGTGGGTGTGCTGGAGGGCGGCGGGGAGGGCTCGGGGAGGCACTCCGGGGAGGACTTTGTGCTGTCCCCGAAGATGGCGGTGACGGAGGCGGACCCGCTGGGGGCCTTCCACAGCGGGGATGGGTCCATCGGCGGCCTTGGGCTCGGCGGGGCAGCGGAAGCTGAGGACAGCGATGAGGAGGGCGGTGGCGGGGCGGTGGCAAGGGAGGGAAAGGGGAGCACAGAGACGGCTGGGGAGGCGTCGTTGGGAGCGGATCGGAGTGGAAGCAGCAACGGGCGAGCCCGGCTGCCTGATCCCCGGCAGCCGCCGGCGCAGGACGACGGCACGCACGCTGCAGGCAGCGGGGCAGCGAGCAGCACTGCTGCGGCGCAGGGGGTGCAAGCGGGCAGCGGGGATGCGCCTGTGCTCTCCGGGCAGTCCTCTACGTCTGTTAGCGGTGGTGCGACCGGGGGCTCCGGCAGCAGCCGGGACAAGGCAGCGACGCCAGCGGCGGCGGCGCCCGCGCCGTCGCCCTCACCGTCGGCGGCGGTGGCGGCGCCGTCGCCTTCTCCGTCAGCGGCGGCAGTGGCGCCGTCGCCCTCGCCGTCGATGGCGGCGGCGCAAGAGGCGGCGGCGGCGCAGCTGACGCAGGGCGGGGACGACTGGGCGGTATGGGCGGATGACCTGGAGCTGGAGCCGTTGGCGGAGAGTTCCGACGCAGTCTCTGCGCCTGCAGCTGCAGCAGCCGCAGCCGGTGCTGCTGCCGCTGCAGCTGCAGCCGCTGCTGCTGCGGCCGCTGCTCCTGACAGCATGGAAGGTGTACGCGATGCGGAGGAGGAGGAGGAGGAGGAGGAGGAGGAGGCCGAGGCGTCGCCGACGCGGCTGATGAGCAGCGGGCAGCAGCGGGGGCGGGTGGCGGGTGGCGGGGCGCGGGCATTGGATTGAGGTGCAGGCGGCGGGGTTAGCGGCGGGGCCGGGAGGGCGGTTTCTTGGGAGGTCCTCGATTGGTATGCGTGCAGGAGGGCAAGTCCAAAAGTACGCCCTGGGGTTGCGGCTACCGCGCGCCCCCCGAGATTCTGCCCTGTGGTAGCTGTGGAGTGGGAGGGGCTGTGCTGGAGTTGGTACAGTGTTCGCAATGCGGGCCCCAGCAGGATGGATTCGACGTGGAGTGACCTACAATGATCTAGGCCTTTGGACGTGAGGAGCAGTAAGGGTTGGCAGGTTCTGCAGGGAGGCCACGCAGTGCGTTGACATCACATGGCCGTAGGTTGGGGTCAGCAGGGAAAGAGGGTGGTCGTTTTGCGGAGCTACGAGCGGACGGGATGCGACGGCAATGGGGGGCGGGGGATGAGGCACCAACAGGCGGGTGCAGGAGGACCCGACAGGCGGGTGCGTATGCACCGGGCGTGCGATTGGTTGGCGTGCGTCAGAACGGTTGCTCGGCGGCTGCCTTGTCGGGAGGTTGTGCGAAACATGGTTAGGATGGACTGCTGCGACTGTCGCGGACGGTGGGCCGAGTAGTGCTGGGGGTCGGTGGTGGGGGTTTGCAGGTGTGTGGAGGAAGGGGAACGGGCCGGGCCAGGAGACAGTGCGCTGCGTCGCGATGTTCGTGCGTGGCGTTTGGCAGTGTGGAAGGTAGGGGACCCCTGCTACTGCGTCATGTACAGGTGCTTGGATGCGCTGGCAGGCAGGACGCTACCGTTGGTGTGCATGGCTGCATTGGGTGCCGTGAAGAACATCGTCCGAGGGAGACCGCGTTGCGGTCCTTAACTTTTCCGCTCCGCGGTTACCCCCAAGGAGACGTGCGGAGCTGGTAGGCAGGTGCGTCCATCCTGTGGTGCTGCGACGATCAAACACTTCAGCACACCCTGTCCCATAAGAGCATTCCCGCACGCCTTCTGCCTTGTGCTGCCCCACGTATGGGTCAGGCGCGTACCGTAATGCACTGGTGGTAGCACCATGCCGTACAGCTGCTGGCAGTTGTATGCCCTCCAGTAAGTACGCGATTAGGCGCGAGTTTGGTTCGGTATAAAGCTTCAAACACACGAAGGCGATGTTGCTGGCACCCCCGAGAGCTCCCCCGCTGTCACAGGCACCTGCTGGCACCCACGCGAGCCCCCCGCTGTCACAGGCCTGGCACTGGCTCAAATGTCGAAAGCTTGTGTTGTACATACACTTAGACCGCCGCGTTGTGGGCCAGGCTTACCCTTGGGGGCCAACCATTGTACGGAGGCCAGATGCCAACAGCTCAGTGGGTTCAGCAAGGGTTACTGGTAGCCCCTACCAGCCCCTGCATGTCGCATCTGTTGTGAGCGGCTGTGAGAGTGCTAGCCAGCTACTGCGCAACTATGCCATCCTTCGCGAGGCGCTACCGCTGCACGAGGCACTTTGTTGGCGAGAGCTAGGCCGGGGCCCACACACCGACACCCGCTCATGGCATTGGGGGTACATTCATGCGCATGGACGTTGGACGGTGCGCCTCTTGGGAAAGGGCAATGCACGCCTGCGCCAAATGTACCAGCAGTAGATACTTATGCCCCTTGAAGGCCCAAATTCTTTACTGTTTAGCAAAGAGCTGGACTGCCTCGAGGCACCCCAACGTCAAAAAGCTATTTTGGGGGCACACGCACGGGCTTGTCACGTTCGTGCACCTACAATGCCTTGACTGCAGCTTAACGATCCAACGAGGCTCTGAGGCGCCGCGCGGAGGGCCTATCACTTGGGAGAGGTGGCGTGGCAGGAATGCCGACCCTGAACCTTCCGGGTGAGCCAGGATACAACCATCTGTCGTTATGGTGCTTTCAGTAGTCATGAGGTGGTGCTCACAAGCAGAGACATTGTGCCCCTACGCTTTGCTCCCGGCCAAGGGCGGTGTGCAAACTGCAAAGCGTTCGCGACGACCGGTGCTTTGTCTTTCTGCTATCCTTGATAATACATGATAAAAGTCTGAGTTCAATGCACGAAATCCTGACGCACGGGTTGTTACATAACTGGGATCTTTGTTCCCCGCGCACGTCCGACCGGCTGGCCAGGGTTTGGCAGCATACCTGTCGTCTCGCTCAATACATTTGGAGCTGGCGATGGCAGCGTTCCTGGGTTTGGAAGCGATGACGAGGAGCCCATATTCCTTACCCCTGCGCAGCGTATGCTGCGGGAACGGGTAGGTGCAAACACCGTCTGGGCCGTGGGCCCCCTGTGTAGGACTCCAGCGCAACAAGCACACAACGGACAGTGTACGCGAGGGGCACATTAAGAAGCTGTACTAAACAACAAAGCCTGTATGGGGCAGCTGTGGGTCTTCCGTCTTGTGGAGCTTCCAGGGGGGCCCTGGGGCCATGGCAGCCGTCGCCGTGCCTGAATGGACACTTGCCTCAAGCCCACAATCCACAACTCATCACATTTCTCTCTTCCATGTGCCCTCCTTACGATCTGACTTGCTTGACTGCAGGAGGGGCTCATGGACATTGCGTTCGGGTCCAGCATTAGCGCCGTACCCCAGCCAAGACACCCACCACCCAGCCGGCGGGGCCGCCTTGGGGCCCCGCCAGAGGAGCTGCTACAGCAGCACCCAGGTGACAAACACGGCGAGCCACGGCCCCTTGCTGTTTGCACCTCCTCCTGCTGCAGTTGCAGCAGCCCAGCAGAACTTTGCTAGTGGCATAGCAGACACACGCACAACCCGGCGCACGCACACCCCGTCCATGGCACGCTAGATCCGTTGCTTTGACTGCTTGGCGACACCCAGAGCTCGTACCTGGCAAACTGTGTCATACGAATCTCACTGCACGGCTGCCCCGCACACGCTGCCCGCCCCTGCAGCTCAACGCCCCGTCCGCAGCGTGGGCTTGCAAGACCTCCACAACCGCCTAGCCGCCGTCACCAGCCCCACCGGAGCCTCCCGCAGCCCGCGCCCCCAGCCCAGCCCAGGCCATCAGAACGAGCACCAGGACCAACAGAGGGGCGCTGCCGCTACAGGTAGCGCAGCCTCCGCCTCCGCTGCAGGAAGCGCCCGCGACGTGAACCGGGCTGGTGGTGCTCCCGCCGGCGTTGGCATGGGTGATGCCAGTAGGCCTGGCGCTGGAGGCGGCACAACCGGAGGTTGGGAGTGGATGGTAGATGCACATCGACTCTTCCTCGATGCGGGACCTGAGCTGGTCGGGCGACCACCGGGGGTTGCTCGGGCCCTTGGGGCCAGCCATTCCCAGCAGCAGCTCCACCAGCAGCAGCAGCAGCACCAGCACCAGCAGCAGCAGCAGGGGACTGCTGCCATCGGCATGGGAGTGGGCGGGGAGGAGTACGAGGAGGAGGAGGACGAGGACGAGGACGAGGAGGAGTGGTACGAAGAGTCGTACTATTCGTACGTGGATACGGACGAGCAGTCGGGCGCGGGGGACCCGTACGAGTACGGCGATGACTATGAGGACGACTATGAGGAGGATGAGGAGGACGAAGAGGAGGAGGAGGATAACGGCGAGGAGAGCGAGGAGGCAGAGGGCGGGGGGACTGGTGCTGCACGCGGTGGGCGACTGGAGGAGGAGCCCGGGATGCACGGTGTGCGAGCGGGAGGGGACGGCGGCCAACAGCAGGTGGCGAATGGTGGCATGTCTTCCGTGGGTGCTGGGGGCACGTACCGCCATTCGGCTGCTGCTGGTGCAGTAGCGTCCGCAGCGTCGGCCGGAGTCCCGTTCGCTCCAGCTGCAGCAGCAGCAGCAGCAGCAACACAGCAGGCTGCCTGTGCGTCCGCGGCTGCACCCGGGGCTGCCGGCCCCCTCCCGCTACCCCACGGCCTCCCCCCGCTGCGGCCGCGGGCGCTGGCACGTGCTGCGGGGTGCGCCGCGGCGCGCTTCGCTTGGGGCCTGATGCTGCTGCCCTGGCGCCTGCTGCTCCTGTTGCAGCTGCCAGGCTCGGCGTGGGGCCTGCACATGCCGTGGGGCAGGCCCCAGCCGGACAGGAGGAGCCCTGGTGCGGGCACGGGTGAAGCTGTGAGCGCTGGGGGCGAGGCGCAACCGGCAGCAGAGGGGGCAGCAGCAGCAGCGGCGGTGGGCGCAGCGGGGCCGGGCGCAGGAGGCGTTCGGTCTGGGCGTGGGGCGAGGCAGCGCGTGCAGGGACGGCCGCAGGTCCGGAACCCCTGGCGTATGGCTGTGGCGCTGCGGACGGCCAATGGGGAGGTGTGGACCCGCTACGAGCCGTTGGAGTGGCGTGGGGGGCAGCTGGAGGAGCACGGGGTGCACGAGGAGGAGCAGGGGAACGGGGAGGCGCCGGGTGCACATGGTGGCCTGCTGCCAGGGCTGCCTGGGGTTGCAGCAGCAGCTGCTGCTGCTGCCCAGGTGGCCAGTGCCGGAGCTGCCAGGCCGATGACCTCGGCGCCTTGGAATTTGCCAAGAGCTGGAACGGCAGCAGGGCAGCCGGAGCAGCCAAGTGGTTCCGGCGCGCTGGCGCAGGGTCCCATTGTGGCGGCAGCGGTGCAGCAGTCCTGTGCTGGCAGCGTGGGTGCGGGGCCTCGCGGTGGTAGCGTTGAGGGTGCGGCCACCATCTCTGTGCGGCCTGTGGCGGAAGCGGGGGGCTGCGGTGGCAGCAGCAGCTGTGTCGCGGGCAGCGGCGGCGATGGCGGCGGCGGCGGCAGCAGTAGCAGCACCTTTAGGCTGGGTGGCGGCGATCGAGTGCAAGGTCGGAGACGCGTGGCATGGCCGGAGCACGAACCAGGGCCGGTTGGGGAGCAGCGGGATCACCAGCGGCGCGAGGGCCTGCTGTCTCTACCGCAGCGGGTGCAGCCGCGGAACAGTCCGCTCCTGAACGTTAATATGAACGGCGGAGGGCCAGGGGAGGGCCACCAGGGCTGGGACGACACGGATGGGGCCACGGACTCCGCGTCCTCGGTCCCGGAGCTAATACACAGCCCCACTGGCGGCCGCTGCGGTAGCGGCAGCAGCCCCCTCGGCCGTGGTGCACACGGTGCGGCCGTGGGGTCGTGGGGCCGCCCGCCCAGGTGGCCTGTCTCCTCCCCTGGGACCTCGTCGGAAGGGCAGGAGGTGTGGGAGGAGGACGTGTGGGAGGAGGCCAGTGGAGCCAGCGAGGAGGAAGAGGGGTTGGAGCTGTGCGTAGCTGGAAGCAGCGGCGGTGGCGGTGGGGATCAATTGGGTGGTGGGTGCGAGGGCGGGCAAGAAGCGGATGGGGCAGCGCCTGGGGTTGGAGACGGGGTGTTGGAGGCCGGAGGCTCGGCAGTCCAGGCGTCGCAACGGCAGGGGGCCGATGCTGCTGCGGGCTCCAGTTCTGCTGCTCAAGAGTCTGTGTGTCATGCTGCTGCGGGCGGTGCAGCAGCAGCAGCTGCGGTTGCTGCAGCCGAAGAGCACGGCGATGCCACGGAGGAGGGCGATGGGGCGGAGGCGGACGACGAGGAGAGCAGCAGCGACGAGGGCGAGAGTGAAGAGGAGGAGGAGGGGGAGCGGGAAGCGGAGGAGGAGCGGATGCAGGGGCAGGGGAGACCGCGCTCCGGGTCGACGCATGCCAGCCCGGTGGCACGGGCGTGTGCTGCTGCGGTGGGTGCGGAGCTGCGACAAGGGGCGGCGGCGGTGCCGGCTAGCAACGGCAGCGGCAGCAGCAGCGCCGGCAGGTCCAGTGCAGAGCTCCTGCCCCTTCCTCCTCGCCTGCTGGCTGGGGACACGGCAGTGCCTGTGGATGTTGGGGGTGGACAAGGGGAGGAAGGGATAGGGTCTGACCCCGATGCCTTGCCCGACTTGGTGGATGATGAAGAGGCGGATGGGGAGTGGGGCTGGCGGCGCGGGAGCGTCGCTGCTGTTGCTGCTCCTGCCCCGAGGCCCCTGGTGGAGTCTGGAGCTGGTGGTGAGGAGTCAAGCGACGACAGCAGCGATGGCAGCAGCGGGGAGGAGGAAGAGGAGGAGGAGGAGTCGGATTTGTACGACAGTAGTGATGGCGACGAGGAGGAGGGGGAGGAAGGGGTAGGGCAGGGGGTCGGAGAGGAGGGGAGCAGTGAGGAGGAGGAGAGCGAGGAGTATCAGACGGATTCGGACAGCGGCCGAGACGAGGCAGGGGAGGAGGACGTGCTGCCGTCGCTGCTGGGCTCTGAGTCGGATGGTGAGGTGGACGGCAGCGGGGGCGGCGGGGCAGCGGGGAGGGACGGGAACCCTGCGCAGGGTAGTGGCGGTCGGGGGGCCGTCGGCGTCGGGGTTGGTGAGGAGGATGCCATGCCAGAGCTGATGAGTGATGACAGCGACGGCGCATGGGAGGCCCGCCGCGGCACGCCGTCCGGGCGGCGGGCTAGGCCGCCGCCGGCGGCAGCGGCAGCGGCAGCGCCGGCGCCGGCAGAGGCGACGTCGCGCCGGGCTGCGTCAGGCGCCGAGCGTGGGCCCGGTTCGGCAGCAGGAGCTGCCGCCGCTACCGCCGCCGCCGCAACAGCAGCAGGAGCAGGGGCAGCGTCTGGTGGTGGTCAGGGGGCTGGCGGAGCAGGCAGCGGCAGCGGCGGCGAGTGGCCGTCGTCGGGTGAGGACTTCTTGGGGGCGTTGGAGGCTGCCATCGAGGCACTGGCGGCTGAGGAAGCGGACGCGGGCTCCGGGTCCAGCGGCGGCGGCGGCGGCGGCGCAAGAGCTGGTGGCGGCGGCGGCGGCGGCGGCGGGACCTCCCTGTCACGGTTGGAGTTAGACGAGGCTGGCGAGGCGATTGTGAACGCGCTGCTGCCCGCCCTGCTGCAGGCGCGCGGCGCGCTGGACCGCCTACCAGGCCACGCGCAGGCCAGCGGCACTGCCTCCGCCGCCGCCGCCGCTGCGTCCGGTGGTGCCAGCCGTAACACCGCAAGCTCCGCCGGCAGCGGCAGCGGCGGCCGCACCCAGATCTTCTCCGCTGTCGTCCAGCTGCCTCCCGAGTTCGCGTCCCTGCTCAGCGACGGCAGCGGCAGCGGCATGCTGACGCTGCCGCTCGGCGGCGGCGGCGCCAGCGGCGGCCGCCAGCCGAACGGCGAGGTCGGCGGCGCCTCCGTCACCGTCAGCGCGCTGGCGGCGCCGTCACTGTCGTGGCGGAGGTACGTGGCTGCGGATGAGGAGGCTCTTCGCGGCCGTCAGCACGCCAACGACGCGCCGGACCTGCCGGGAGTGTACGACAGGCGGGAGATCCCGCCGTGGGCGGCGCGGTTTGCGCCTGGCGGCGTGGCGGGCGCGTGGGGCGGCGCCTCGGGGCCGCCGTCGCCGTCACCGGCGTCGTCGAGCGTGCGCGGCCAGGGGCAGCAAGGGCCAGGTGAGTGGCTGTTGGTTTGTGGGGCCCGCTGAAGTTTGGCTTCACGACCTGCATGCAGAGTGTGTGCTGCATGCACGGTGTACGGCATATGGGTCTTGGATGACGGTGTTTCAACGCACGGCGTCTGGAGCCGCATTGTTGCATCCCCCGAGGCGAAGCGCTCAGCGAACTACTACAGCCCTTCTGGGCCAACGCCAGTACCGATACCATGCACTACGTCCTGTCTCAGCCGCCTCGCGCCCTCTAAAGCTAATCCACTCCCTTTCCCCGGCCGTCTCACACTCACTCCTACGCAGGTGCACACAACGCCGGTACCGCAAACCCCACCGCTTCGGCCGGAGGCCACTCCCACCTGCCCCACCTGCATCGATACAACGCCCACTACCACGGTGATTGGAGCGACGACGAAGGCAACGACGAGTACGAGGACGATGAGGAGGACAGTTATGACGAGGACGACGACCTCCCGCCCCTGGTGCCCATGCACGAGGACCACCAGCCGGAGCAGCAGCAGCAGCAGCACCCCCACCGACACCACCAAGTGCAGCACCCGCGGCATCATCATCAGCAGCAACGGGCCTCCTCTTCCGCTGCCGCTGGTACGGCCGCTGGTACAGCTCCTGCTGCCTCAGGGCCGCGCCAGCGGCCGGGCACCGGCGCCGCCGGGGCCACCCGGGATCACGACAGCGACCCCGACGGCGACGATATGCCGGCACTCATCGACGACGCCAGCTCAGACGACGACCATTGGGACGTCGCCCGGGCCCGGCGGCGCATCCACCAGGCAGCCGCCGCCCTCACCGCTGGCGTCACCGCGGCCGCTGCCACCGCCCCAGCGGCGGCGGGCAGCGACGCCGCGCGGTCTTCCGCAAGCGGGGGCAGCGGCAGCGGCAGCGACAGCAGTGGCGAGTGGGAAACGGAGGAAGAGGAGGAGGAGGAGGGGCAGGCGGACAGCGACGGCGGGGGCAGCGACGGCAGGCGGGTGCGGCGGTGTGTGGAGGGGCCCGCGGGGGTCGCTGCTGCAGGGACAGGCGCAGGGGCAGGGGCGGCTGCACCAATAATGGACACCAGCAGCAGTGACGAGGACGAGGACACGGACTCGGAGGATGGCAGTGTGCCGCCCCTGGAGCCGGACAGCCCTCCGCGCACCCCTGCTGCCCCGGCGCCCTCGGTACCTATACCGGCACCCCGCCGCATCCCGCCGCTATGTGCAGCCACGGCTGACGTCCAGGGCGGGAGCAGCGGCGGCGGCGGCGGAAGCGGAGACGAGGAGACGACGGACAGCGATGATGGTGAGGTGGATGGGGGCGCCAGCACGAGCAGCAGCATGCCTCCCCTGGAGCCAGACACACCCACGTCGACGCCCGGGGGCCCTGCGGCAGGGGCAGGGGCTGGGGCTGGGGCTGGGGCTGGGGTCGGGGCAGCCATGGGGGCGGGGGCCGTGGGCGGTTCGGAGCTTGGGGCTAGGGTGGAGGTGGCAGTGGGAGAGGAGGAGGGTGGTGCTGGGTTGTTAGGGCTCCCGGCGCTGGTTCCTGACAGCGATGATGGCAGCAGCAGCTACAGCGATGGGGAGGGCAGCTGTCCTGGGCTTGAGGAGGAGGAGGAGGAGGAGGGGGACGTGGAGGAGGAAGGGGATGAGGGGCAAGATGTGGGGGTAGAGGAGGAGGAGGAGGGCAGCACGTCAGAGCTTGCTGAGGAGGAGGAGGAGGAGGTCGTGGGCATGATGGTGTTGCAACCAGGCCAGAGCGAGGAGGAGGAAGAGGAGGAGGAAGAGGACGAGGAGGGAGAAGAGGAGGAGGAGGAGGAGGAGGGTTTGCCGCCCCTTGTGACGCTCAACAGCGGCTGCAGCACGTCAGGGGAGGAGGAGGAGGGCGATGACGGCCTGCCGGAGCTGCTGCCGCTCAGCCCGCGGGACACGGCCGTGGGGAGGCACCTGGCGGCGGCCGTGCCTGTGCCTGTGGCGGCGGCGGCGGCGGTGGCGGCGGGCCCACCAACGGCCCTTTACGTTGGCGGCGGCAACGGTGGCAGGGGTGGCGGGCATGGCTACCACAGGGCAGCGGCGGCAACGGGTGCGGCCCCGCCAGCAGTCCCGTTGGCATCACCGCCACCAGCCAGCGGCGGCGACGGTGGTGGGGAGGATAAGGATGAGGATGACCTTGACAGCCTGCCTGACCTCATGCCGCCGAGCCCCCGGGCGGCAGACACGGCCGGACCCTGGGCCACCGCCACGACGGCGGCAGCAGCGGCGGCGGGAGGGAGGGAGCAGCAGCGGGCGGGGGCAGGGATTGGGGTGCCGGCGGCGGCGGCGGCGGCAGCGGCGCCGCCCTCCCGGGGGCCCTTGCTGCCGCCGCGGCACAGTGCGGGTCCGCTGCTGCAAGGCGCCGCTGCCGCCGCCGCCGCGGCGGCGGCAGGGACGGCGCAGCAGGCGGCACGCGGCCGCGGCGCGAGTGCACCGGCGCAGCTGCCGCTGCCGCCAATGCCAGAGGACTCCCTTGCACCCCCGGGGGCCGCCGCCAGCGGGAGCGGCGAGCTGCCGCACACGGCGGGAGGCGAGGGCCACGCGACACGTGCCCGGCGCAATGCCGTACACTACCCGCTGGGACTGCCGGAGCAGATGCGGCGCGCCATCA
>VFQN01002473.1_pt1 | contig 28390 bp, 17 predicted proteins | sample 3512371 | NCBI WGS metagenome assembly VFQN01 (sample SAMN10412370, study PRJNA504923) | tailings metagenome | isolation source: Replicate 2 from Balatoc abandoned mine | place: Philippines: Itogon, Benguet | collected 2017-08-28
CATCACATAAGATCAAAGCAGAGCGACGACCTTCACATTTCGTCAAAGAAGGATAATAGTCTTTGACGATATTGCATTCCTTCTTTCAGTCTTTTCAAAATTGGGAAATTTTTGAAAGGAAGTTTTCAGAAAATTCATTTGTAAATCGAGCAGTATTCATTAATATCGGTAGTGCAAAGTTAACTCAACACCGCCTTCATAATCGAGTCATTTATTATGTTCCTTGTTCCCTCTCGAGAATTATTTTTTTTGATCCTTATTAGTTAAACAAGTTTATCTTTATCTTGATTTAAATTAGGTTTGTTCAAGTAATTGAACACTGACTCGGACAGAATGAATGTTGATGATATAGCGAATTATTCATGGGAGTTAGTATCCATTGTTGGTAAAGGAGGTTCAAGTACTGTCTATAAGGCTGCTTTACAGCCACTACAATCATCTGTGGTTCATTCTTCGATATCAGCGACAAGTATTAGTAGTACCACCACAACACCTCACACAGGACATAAAACAGGCCTTCCCCTAACCTCCCCCAATACATCCCTGCAGTCCTTAACCCCAAAATCACCACCATTAACCGCAGGAACAACAATAACGACCATTCATTCCACTACTATTGGATATGTAGCAGTAAAAGAAATAGATTTAGATGCATTAAATAAAACACAATTAGATTCAATCCAAGCAGAAATTAATAACATGAAATCATTACATTATTTAAATATTGTTAATTATTTTGGTATGCAACAAAGATATAATCGTATTTATATTTTTATGGAATATGCAAGATATGGTTCATTAAGACAATTTTATCAAAAATATGGTAAATTAAATGAATATGAAACATATTATTGTTTAAAACAAATATTATTAGGATTACAATATTTACATTCAAATGGTTTTGCACATCGTGATATTAAATGTGCGAATTGTTTACTATTTGATGATGGTATTGTAAAATTAGCTGATTTTGGTGCATCTAAGAAGTTTGAATCCGAATCAATTGTTAGTGGGTTAAAAGGTACACCACATTGGATGGCACCTGAGGTAAGCTTCTTTCTCTTTCTTTATGATGAATATAGATTACTAATGGTCTTTTTCGATAGGTTATTAAAGGAAATCAGATGACCAGTGGATGGATCAAGGCGGATGTTTGGAGTGTTGGTTGTACTGTCGTTGAGATGATTACAGGGAAGCTACCATACTGTTATTATGAGAATCCAATTACAGCAATGTATCGGATTGCTAATGGAGAGATACCAAAGATCAATTATGAAACAAAGAGTTCAAAAACATTAAAGAAAGATCATAACAACACTACAACAAATACCACTTCTGCCAACCACTCACCATCGCAAGAAAAACTTGCAACTACTACAACGGCAAATAAAGAAGTTGTTAATGAGAATGAATTTATTGAGATTTCATCTGAGTTAACTTAACGGCAAATAAAGAAGTTGTTAGTGAGAATGAATTTATTGAGATTTCATCTGAATTAACTTCATTTATTGAGGTTTGTTGTGCTTTAGAACCGTCACAACGACCAACAGTTAGTGAATTATTACAGCATCCATTTATATTAAAATATTCCCAAGGAGAAGAAGCCAATCAAGAACCACCACCACGTTTATTTACATTACAAGAAGAGATAATGAATGTTCCAATACTACCATCACAATCAGTAACATTAAACCATCAGAATCAACCTTACTCTGATCCTAATCGAATGAGTCAAGGTAGTGGTGGTCGAGGACTTCCACTTCACCCAATAACTGTCGATGAATCAGTGAATTTACCTGGTGGTATTGCACACCCGACATCAGCTACAGTGAATCGAAAATATTTAATTAATACGAACATGTCTTATAATAACAACACGGGGAATCCTTTAACCTTTGAATCACAAGCCACACCTGCATTAGGATTACATAGAAACTTTTCAACAAATTTTGGTGATGATATCATTGGTATGACAACAACAGATAGTACATCATCATTAATGTTACCACCTAGATCAGCTGCAACAACAGCATCGACGAGTGGTAATTTATATATGAATTATTTAGCCTTCTCACGTGAAGGAACAGCAAACACGAATTATCAAACATATTACCCACCACCTCTTACCTCTACTACCAATCCTGCAACGTCCCAGAGGAATACTGCGACGCGACCGACTCGTTTCTCAGATAGTTATAATGGACAAGCAGAAGAGTTTGATTTAATTAAGCAAACAAAGATTGGAGATCTCTTACCGTCCACGACATATGAGCTTGATGAAGTTGGTCCAACGAATCTCTTCGGAGTATCGCGTGATCTTCGTGAGGATCATTCGAGAGGTGTATTATTAGCTCCAATAAAATCGATGGATCCTGATGATTACATGGAGGAAGAGTTTGAGCCGAAAGTTCATTATGTTCGACGTCGTCACACCAATGATCATAATAGCAACAAAAACAACAATGGTGATGATGATCAAGTAATCGATGAGGTGAAAGACCAGCATTATCGTGATGACTTTGAGAAAGATGACATTCAAGAAGTTGAAGAGGAAGATATTCCTGATGAAGATGGTGTTATCCATCGTAAGAATCAATCCTCAACAGTAAAGCAACCCGTGATTAGTGTCTCATATCGTTATAATCATATTAATCAGAAGTCAAATCAAGATTTTCGAGATAGTTTTGACGAATCTTACGATTCACAACCAAACAATGGTGCGAATACTGGTAATAGCAGTAGTAGCAGTAAGAAGATGACTGTATTAAATGCAGATGGATTAGTCAAACCTAATTTAACTCCTGTCAAGATACAAAGTAAAGGAAATCTTTTACAAGCATCATTAAAGAAGAAAGAATTAGAGAACTTCGTTGTAGAGCGACCAACTGCCCCTCTAACAAGTGAAAAGCTCGTTCTTACAGAGACGGGAGAATTAAGCCCATTGAAAGAAAGTCATTTAATGCGATTGAATAGCAGTGATATCATTGATGCTGCGACTTCTTCTTCGACTGTTCTTCATACGAGCCATCCAAATACTCTGGCGGGACCATTATTTTCTGAAGATGCATTAACAAATTCATGTAAAAAGATGCATAAGATGTCAGATTATGTTCAAGCTTCACCATCTAATATGACCTTAAAAAACAGTTTACTCGGTCTGCATGATGGAAGTGACAACAGTCAGTTAATGACGACAGGTGAGGCGGAATCCGGACATTCGAGTAGTAATGGTAACACAATAACAGTCCAAAGCACTCCAGCAGAGATTGCAGTGACACAAGCACATGATGATATCCTGAAAGTGAGTAAATTACAGACGAAGGTTGGTGCAAAGTTTATTCATCATCCTCCATCTTCATTACAGCAGCAATCACTTCTCCATCAAAGACATCGTATTCATCATCAACCATCCGGTGATAGCAATAATCAACCTCAGAAAGCAAAGGTTGCAGGTCAAAAAGGTCATAAGCGATCATCAACAGAGAAGTTAAGTGCAATAACTCCTCTGCTGAAGGATAACACCAATACAATAACACAAACCGAAAATGCCCCAAACAATCCTCCGATGAAGAATATGCACATTCAGAATCATCTCACCAGTTCTCATTCTCGATCTCTCTCGGCTGGTGCTACCTTAGTAAGCAGTCATTCTAACTCAAACTTATTGGGAAAGAAAGGAGGGAAAGGTGGTAAGAATGGAAAGAAGACAAAACCTAATCCAAATACAAAGCTTCCACCATTAGAGAAGAAGACACAGCAAGATGATATGGAAGAGGAGGAAGAAGAATTAGGAAAACGATATGTTCAATCAGCACCTGCTGTCTCGCGATCTGTCAACCTACCACCAATCCAACGACCTGGTCCAGTCCAGCTGACTGGGAATATTGAAAACCATCAAAACAATCCAAATAACAACCATACCAATCATCATCAGAATGTATTAACTTCTATTACTCCAAAGGCAAATTCAAGAAAATTTATGTATCCTGAGAATATTCCAGCAAATCAACAACCATCACTACAACCTCAACCTCCGAATATTAATGGGAACAATACATTAGCTTCATTAAAAGGAGTAAATAAACTACTAGATAATAAGAAGACATCAAATCTATTAGGGAATAGTGGTAATTATAGTGCTCGCTTACAAGCAGTACCAGAGATTAGCAATAACAACCCTAATAAAAGCAATCTTGTCAATAGGAAGTAATGGAGGTGGAAAGGCGAATAATTATTATGAAAAAGGTGTATAAAATAGTATGTAAATAGAAAAAAGAATGATAATAATAACGATACGATAATAACTATCTCTCCTATCTGTATGTACAATAATGGAGGGGATATCTGAACCCGATTCCACAGAAACAGTTCTAGAGATCAAAATAAGTAGAAGAAGAGGAGAGGAAGAACAACAATAAGAGTATATGAGTAATTAATATTTTTAGAGTTTTGTATGTATTGTGTATTATTATTTTTGCTTTCACTGTTGTTTGTGTTCTGTTTTTTGTTTTTCTTTTTTTTTTTTATCTTTTGATTTGTTTTTGGTTTATGACATATCTCTCAAAGAAAGAAGATGACTCTCTTCTCTCTTTGTGATGAATGAAGGCACTTATTGACAAGCCAAAAATAGTGATGATGGTGATGATAGTGATGTCTTTGGTCTCTCTCCCTTTGCTTTTGCTTCCTCAAACGTACTAAACTGATTAGAAACTGCATTTCTTTCTCGAATTATTATTATGATGATGTCATGTGATAGGAATAGCATCACATATCATATGTGTGCACCGTCTCTCACATACATCAATAGTAATAATAAGAAGATGAAGAACACCTGAATGATTATTATTCTTATTGTTAATAGAGATATATAAAAGGGCAGATGTATGAAAGCTATCGAGATTTTGTTACCTGCATTGCCTTTCTCTTTCCTTCTCTCTTTCCTTTCTTCTCTCCTCTTCACTTTGTTTAAGAACATTCATTCGCTTTTGTTTATTTCTATTTGTATTCATTTGATTGTTTATTTATTAATTTGTTTTTTTTTTTTTGATTGATTTGAGTGTATTTACAAAAAAAGAGTTTCTTTCTTTCTCTCTCTTTTTCTTTCTTTTCCTCTTCTCTTCATACTTTTCAATTTGGAAATCATTCATTAATGAGCAAACGATAAAGAAGATATGTATAATTATAACTTAATTCAAAATCATTTTTATTTTATATGTTGTTATGTTGTTTTAATTGATTTGAGGATTTGTTTCAATTGTTCTGTTGGATCATCTAAAGCTTTCTCAGGTTGATTGGAGATCACAAAAGGTATGATCGAAGACTTTTCTAGATAGTAGCGAACATCATTCTTCGCCTCGTCTAACAGTTCTAACACCTGACGGAAGATAACGAGGTAAGCAAAGGAAGTGGTTGAGTGAAAGGATGATTACCTTCTCTTCAGTTCGATCACCATCAATATCTCCCCCATCACTAACCTTACTCTGATGAGCAATCATCTCTTTCGCTGATTGTTCTAATCTCTCTGTTGATGACATCGACACCCAGATAGTTTGTTGATCGATCGTCTTTAGCCTATCCAATGATCATAACAATAAGGCAATAAGAGAATAATTGTACCAATAATGATTCTTTACCTTGCTATTTTCTCCATTAATGTTGGAGGTCCTAATAAACAAAAAACATTCTTAATCTTTTCTTCTTTATCAATTCGTATCATTTCATCAGAGTTTTGATAAATAATTGGAGATAAATCTTCATTTTTCACAAAGATCTGAAATGAATAACAGTTCAATCACATTAATTATCAAAAGATAGAAGGAGGAAAAGGATTTCTTTTTACCTGAATTGATCGTCCATAAGAATCACGATCTCTTCCTTCATAGAATAATTGATTTTCTTTCCTCCATTGTTGTATCATTGTTTCATTGACATATCGATACCTTTGAGATATCACAAGATATTAGAGAAAAAGCTTCGTCCTTATGTATTATTTACCTACCAGCTCGGATCATGCTGTGCTGTGATTTGATCATCTGTATAAAGTGGGAAAGGGATGAAATTAAGTCCTGTTGACTTGTAAGAGGAAGAGGAAGGAGGAGTAGGAGTCAATGAATGAATAGTATTTCGTAGTAATTGATGTCTTCCAGCAGCGATCGGTCCTGACATCATTACAATCTTTCTCGGTAATATAATCTCTGCCATTTGTTGTTGTTTACTTCTTTGAAACCAACTCCTAATCGCAACAGCTACTGAACCTGGTATAATCTCAATAATATCATCTGAACGAAATTCTTTCACCACTTCACTAATAAATAATGATATACGTAATGTTAAGAAACCACCCATAATAGATAAAAATTGATTAACTGGTAAGAAATGGAAATATTCTGGTTGATAATCATGATCAATATAATAGTTTTTCAATGTCATAATCATAATTAATATAACTGGGATTAAGAAACGAAAAGAAGAGATTCTACCTTTAATATAGGTTTCAATTTGTTTTTCTAACGGTAATTGATTTGGTAGATCCTGGATCATTGTTGAATTGAATTCTATGATAGGATCGGTTAAGGAGGGTACTTTCCTTGAGGATGATAAGGAAGTGTATTTAATGGAGTTTAGTATTGAATATCTTTCACTAATAGAATCAATTTTAAAGCTTAATAAATAAAAATAAAGACATCCACCAAGTACTCCGAGGATGTATGAGAGGATAATGTCAGGATTTGGTAAGAGGAAAGCGATTGATAAGGCAATCACTGCACCAATACGTAATGAGGAAGTGGCAATTCTATAACAAAGAAAGGTGAGATTATTTTGAAAAGGTAAGGAAGAGATCTTTCTTACCTTGATTTCAAATCATCGTAGTTCTTCAAATCATCTTCAATCACTTGAAGATTCACTTTCTAATGAAAGAATAATACATAGAGAGCACAGTGATCAGAAAGATTAATTCTAGTCGTATAAACCTTACCTTCTTCTTTAATTCATAGTTTTTATCAAGAATACGATACCTTGATGCTCTCGGGACTACTTTCGCATCATAGTTATTCGCATCAGTGCTATTCTCAAAGGCTAAGCGATAACCGTTCTCTCTCTTAGAATAGTACCCTTTAATCGGAATCACATCATTAATCGATAAAAATAAAGGCTTTGCATCACGATCTATGACATAAACTGTGGGAGTTTTCGAAGGTTTCAGTGGAGCGATGTCTATGAAGAAAGTGTTGTAGGTTTCCACGTATTGTAAGAGTCGAAGTTTCCCATATGCTGGAGAACCAAACTTCCCTTTAAATTGAACTATATCACCTTCAGAAGGGATTGGATACTTTTTCTCTGCTTCTATGGCTAGTGCTGTTTCATTTAGATCTAACTTCTTTGGTTTCACGAGCATGTTACGATACTCAGGGTCCATTTCTGGAGGAATATAACGACTTCTTGGTGTTGTAACCGATTGGGGAGAAGCTTGAGGTTGTGCAGTTAACATTAGGGGTTGGATATGAGCTCCATTTTGTCGAGAAAGATGTGTACGATAAAAAATAGTAGTTCGAGAAAGATGAAAGCTCTCATTGGTTTTCAAGAAAACCAAAAACAAAACAAGTACCAAATCTCTAAAAAGCTTCATTGGAAATCTCATGCTCACTCTCTTTTACTCATTCCAATTGAAAAACCAAATCACAGTGACTCAAACTTGATCCAAGAAAGTGTTGAGGTTTGGATTCCAATAAGCATCATCGTTTTCTCTATCGTTTTTTTGAAAGAAATCGATCACTCTCGTTACAAGTCAAGCTCTCTTATATCCATAGTCCGTTAGGTGCGATAGATCCGGTGGATGTCTTCTGGAGTCGCGAATTAACGGATCTAAACGGGAAACATCTCCAACAATTACAAGAACAAGAGCGAAAGATATATAGATAGACAAGCCTCGCCTAACGATATCTTATTTTCGAGCAAATAGATTGAAGACTATTGAAGTGAATATTGTCTTCTTTTGGTGTGGTGAGATATTACTTCATCGGATTATTTGAAAGCTTTTTCTTCCATCCAACTACCCAACAGTATCCTAACCTTAAGGGACATACGACACTTTATTCACAAATAAAATGGAAAAACACAATGCTAAAAGTGAATTAGAATCTCTTCATGATATCTATCGCAATTATCTTCGGAAAACTGAACATCTACAACGATTACCAGATGGAAGTTTCCCACCAGCCGAGAGAATTGAATGGATTGCAGCAAAGCGGGCAGCGAAATTTTATTCAAGAAAGACTGGAAGAGAATTGAAGAAACAAAAGGCAGTTTTAGCTCAAATGACACCTGCTCATTACAAGTATGCTCGCACTGAGGCCGCCACGACACTCATTGGCCTTCGATTAGAGTTTGCTTTAGCCATCCAAAACGCCATAGAAGTTGCTAAAACTGCTCAATCTGCATATGCGGAGAAGGAAGTTGATATTGCGAAGGAGAATGTTCTTAATCTTGTTGCACCAGAGCTTGCGAAATCAAATAATACTGACGTCGCTACCACTGTCAATCCTCTCTCGCACAGTAGTTCTTTCCATTCGAAAGAATCTCCAAGTCGTACTTTGAGTGGTATGTCTCCAAGCAAAAGCAAGAGCGATGTGATTATCGCATTGAAACTTGATAATGAGAATTCTTCTGCTGACGACACTGCTGCCACCTCCTCAGCTGATGATATTCCAAAGGCTGTAACTGATGCAGATTTCGATCTCGAGAATCTTTACACAAATAGTTCTGCTAATAATTCCAAAAATTACACCGAAAAAGATGTTCAAGAGATTATGCAGCAAGAAGATGGAGGAAACTCTGTTAGCAGTGCTCGCGAGGCGCGTCCAACCAATCCTTCCGTCCCATCCATGAGCAATCCATTACGCGATAAAGCTCGCTCTTTTCATGGTGGTTCAGCAACGCCATCAAAGACTGTTCCTACTGTTCCAGCACGTCAAACAAGTGGAGGACAACTCGCGAATAAGATCTACACTGCAGAGACACCTGTCAATAAATCACCCCATACTTCATTAAATCGATCAATGATTAATATTCGATTAGAAGAAGAGAAAGAGAAAGAACGTGACGAAGCTGTTAAAAAGTTAGAACAAGAAAAAGCTCATGAGTTATCATCATCGAGTGGTGATAAAGGGGATTTAGCGAAAGAAAAGAAAGGAAAGAATCCATTTAAATCTTTTGGAAAGACGATTGGGCGAATGTTCAATCTTCATCCTACTGCGTCTGCTACTCCTGCTTCGCCTACTGCTGCCCAGACAGCCGGTAAACCAATTACTCCAGTATCTCCTGCCGCTAAAGCTCCAGTGGCAACGAAGCCTACGACACCAAAGCCTGCTACAGCTACAGCTGCAGCTGCGGCAAGTCCAAAGGGAACGACATTCTTCGACCTTAAGTCTAGCTCTGATGAGTTTGACAGTCGCCCACAAGTCGTCGTGTCTCCCAAGGCAAACAATGGTAAGCAGAATGTTGATCATATTATTAATTCCACTGCAAGCTTTGCTGAAATTCGTCGCATCGCAAAGACTCAATCCAAGCAACCAATTAAGAAAACGGATAGTGGTCGTAGCTTGAAGGAGAATTCTCCAACTGTTGTCAGAGCTGGAGAAATTACTGAGAAAACAGCTGACGAAGAGTTTAGAGAAACGATGACAAATCAACGAGCTGCAGATATTTCAAGGTTACCAGTACAACAAACTCCTCACCAACAACAAATTGATAAGCAACAACAGCAATTAATTGCTCAACAAGCGTTATTACAGAAACAGCAAGATGAATTACGTCATCAACAAGCATTACTTTATGCTCAACAGAAGCAACAACGTCAAGTTCAACAACAACAAACACGACCTGTTTCTTCCGCGTCTTCACCCGCCATCTTACAGCAGCAACAGCAGCAGCCACAGCAACAATATCAAAACACGGAAAAAGTGCCAACTAAAGGTTCCATCGAACAATTACGTATTGAACGTGATAATTATGAGAAATTAATGAAAATTGCTGATGATATTATCAGTCAAGCGAAGATGACAGAGAATAAATATAATACAACTCCACAATATTGGCCAAAGGTGAATGAAGCATGGGAGGAATGTGTGCAATACTGTGAACGAGAGTTCGATCGTTCAGTAGATCGTTTTAAGACGGACTGGAATCGTAAATTGACGTATGTGATTAAAGAGAAGCATCGTTGGAATGATAAGATGAAGCGATTACAGGAATATGATTATATCAATGCGGTAACTGCACCAACACCAACTTCTTCTACCTCGTCACAAAATAATTCAGCGAATAATAACGGTGTGAATACCTCTGATTATCGTCCGAACTATTCTGGGAGCAGCAATCGTAATAGCACATCTGTGAATAATTATTCTACTCCTATTGGGTTGTCTTCCTCTTCTGGCGCCCGAAGTAAGAGTATGTACGAGTCAAGTAGCAATGGTCCGAACTACAGTTATCAATCAAATACTCCATCTTCATCTACTGCAAACAACAATCCTGCGGGTGGTCCAAATAAATTAGAGAAATTGCAAGATAAACTTCAACGTAATAAAGTGAAAAGTATTCTTGAAAAAGCAATTATTGTGACAAATTCTGCAAAGTATGAATTATCGAAAAAAGCAATTAATGAAGCAAAACAATCATGGAATGATGCAATCTCTATGTATGAACAATCTTATCAAAATGCACCTGAAGCATTTAAAGATTGGTGGAAAGAAGAATTAGGTAACGTTAAACGACAACGTGATGAACATCTTGCAACATTAGTCGAGAAGACTCCAATTAATATTAATAATAATACCTCCATGTATGGTATAGATCCGTCCAACACTTCTTCTTCTGCTACTCCTGTGAGTAATGTTGGTGGAACACCGAATCAATCAAGTGTATTTAGTTCTGCGGCTGATCGTCAAGATCGCCTCTTAGTCAAGAAATCTGACTTACAGGTCGGGGTTCAGTTCGAAGAACCTAATCATAGTGAAGACTTTTCCGTTGTCTCAGGGTTAGGAATGGATGTCGGTCAAGGTAATAATAGTAATAATCGTGCTTCAGTGAACTTTCATCGTGTTCGTGTTGGATAAAGTTATATCTAAGGTGTTATCTCCTGTTCTATCTATATCATTGGTCCTCATGAAGTCTTAGCTATTTTGAGTGTTTGTTCTCTGTTGTTTGTTAGTAGTTTTCAGATAGCATTATTATTAGGACTTCACTGCGTTTTCTCCTTCTTCTCCTTCTTTTAGTTTTAGTTCAGTTTTAATAAGTTTTGCCTTTGCTTTCTTCGCTCTCTCTCATTCTAATGTATATAAAGTTCATTCAAATAATAATACTAATAATTCTTTGATGACAACGATTGTCAGTTATCTTGTTTTCCTTGATCTGGTGAAGAATCGTCACGAAATTTGAAGATGATGAAACATGATGGGAAATCTTAAGTTTACTCTATTTCGATGATGGGAACTATCAAATTAGAAAGAAGATTTCAACACAGCAATGAAATAGCTAAAATTATGAACATTACTAAATGCTGTGTATAATATTTAAAGAACTGTAGAAGGATTCTCTGCAATGCGTGCATGAGCTTCCTTGACCACTGGCAAGTTGCCAATGCGCTCAAAGTAAGCTTTAACGCGAGGCAATGGAGTTAAATCGACACCAACATAACCGGACCAGGACAGAACGATGTAAAGGTAGGAGTCAGCAATGGTGAAAGAATTGCCAACTAAGAACTGGCGATCAGCAATAAGATTGTTCTCCAAGTAGGTGAGCTTTTGTTGGCCTCTAGCTCTAATGGAATCTTTAACTTCCTCACTGTTAGGAGCAAATAGTCCTCCAATGGATGGATGAACTTCACTGGCGATGTAGTTCAAAGCATTCTGAACTAAGTATCTCTCAGTGGTACCGTTCGCTGGAGCAACAGTATTTGGGGCCTAATAAGTATCGGGTCACACATCAAATTTTGCAATGTAGTCAAGCCGTTCTCACCTGATCGGCGATCCACTGTAAGACAGCAGAACCTTCATTCAATAGAGTTCCATCATCCAACACGAGGGCTGGAACGTTACCCTTAGGGTTGATTGCAAGGAAATCTGCGCCACTGTGAGTCTTCTTGGTGCGAATATCAGCTTGTTCAACTTGAATGTTGACCTTAGCGGCATAGGCAGCAATGAAAGAAGCTGCACCGCATGAAGTTGGTGTGTAGTATAACTTTGGCATTGTTGCTTTTTAGAGTTTGTAGTATTTGGTAGTGGTATCTGGTAAGTGAATGCAATTAAATTGTGTTGTTCATTGTCTTTGCAACGTGTCTTTCAATTCATTTCATATGTAAAGATACCCACTACCTCTTCTTTGTTGTGTGAAGATTCTTAGAACAGTGGTGTCAACCATCTTAATTTTTTCAGTTTTTCTAGAACTTGGCACTTCACTACTTCGAAAATAGTCTAGACGTCTACGTCTAGACACTTTTTTTTTTCAGTTTCGTCAAATTTTTGAGTTTAGTGTAGTCAAATTTAAACTCGAACTGGCAGTTTAGAAATTTAATCTCGAACTGGCTCAACTTTTGAATCAGAACACCTTTGAGACAGGAAAGTTCAGCATTTGAGAGAGTTATGATATCTGTAAGTGAAGATTACAAATATTTAGAAATCCATTGTGCAATCGCAATCCAATGTTCTGCTTCCGCGGTTGGAGTATCAATAGCATGTACATCTTCAGGGAATATCATCAATCTATGTTAAGAAGTAATGACGTTAAGTTTTTAACCTCATGAAAAGAGCTTACCTTGAAGGTACACCACGTCCTTGCAGCAAATGATAGAACTCAATCCCTTGACTCGCAGGAACTCTTCGATCTTTCGCACCAAGACAAATCAAAGTCGGAGTCTGATATTGATGAATGTAAGCAACGGGTGAGACTTTCCGCATTGCAATCAACTCTTCATCCGTTATCGCTCCTCTTGTCACATCCAATGATCCTGTTTGAGCCTCAACATGGCACCAATCAGGAATGTCAGTTACTGACGCCATTGTAGGAATATTCGTAACAGGGTTTCTCAGAGCACAGGCCTTGAATATATCAGGATATTGTCCTGACATATGAGCCGCTAAAAACCCACCGTGTGATCCTCCAACAATACCAACACGATTCGCATCGATTAAAGACACATCAGCATTATCATTCCAATTTAAGCTTAAAGCATGGTTCAATGAAGTGATGATATCCGCCACATCATTTGTACCGATCTTACCCAACAAAGATTCGATGCTATCTTGTCCAAAGCCTGTGGAACCACGATAATTCACAAACAAAACCGCAACGCCGAGAGACTCTACAAGGAAAACATAGGAACCAATAAAACTGTTCGATAAGCAGGCATGTGGGCCTCCATGAGGAACCACAACAAGAGGCAGTGATGCAGTGTTATTCTCCTTTTTTGGATGAATAAGGATGCTATTAAACCTAATCCCGTCGGTTTCATGACGAAAAATTTGCCAATAAATATGAGGATTGTAGAGCGACGCCTCACGCTCAGGCAGATGTTTCGTCGTGATGGCAAATGACTTTGGAGCAGGTCCAACGAGCACGTTACTATCATTATCGTTCAGATTGAATAATAGCAGTTGGTATGGCAACACAGGATTTGAAATTTGCGCTAATAAATATCCTGTTTCGCGATGGATATCCAAGATCTGTATGGAGGAGTCTTTCCATTCAGTAGCTAAGTTCTTCCACCAGACTACGTTCTTTACACCATCTGCGGCATTAGACAAAGAGAATCTCAGAAGAGAATCACGGCTCTCCCATAAAGAGGTAAAAGCGATCTCATCTTCAGATAAGAAGCAGCTTTTCGGTAAAGAATCGAGAAACAGTCCTGGGAAGTCAAGAGTATTATCGTTACTTCTGCGTACTTCGGCAATAACCGTCGCTGGTTCTACTAAATTGTCAGGATTTAACCAAAAAGAGGTTAAATCAACTTTAAATAATTCACTGCATCCGTTGTGAGAGGTAAATCCTTTCCTATTTCCCAAGAAAATAAGTTGCTTACCAGAAGGCGATGCACGAGGCGAGCGAGCAATCTCGATACCATTCGACAGTTTCCAGTGAGGTAGGCTATTATTTGTAGAATCATTGGTATCCGTAGTAAGCGCTGTCGTAACATCAGCAATCCACACGCTCGCCTTCCTCTGATAGCAGTAAATCATACCAAGGCGACGTGGTTTGACATTCCATGCAGTATAAGCGATCGCGTACTTCGATGGTGTTGATGGATGAGGAACAAATACAGGCTGACCAATTGTATATTCGCTTTCATCCTGGATGATTGCAATAACTTTCCTTTCTTGAATATCAAGGACAAAGATACCTAAATCAGACACATCCACGTACTTCTCCCCCCAATCTTCAATATAATCGAATTTATTAGGCGATTCTTTTCCTTCAGAAGCTTTATCATCTAATTTTGATGGCAACAACTTTTCAATCACAGTTTTACGGGTTGGTGAGGAACCGCTGCTGCCGGCTACTTGGGCTACGTATGCAACAAAGCGCTCATCAGAGGACCAAGAGCATCCTCCACCAAACCAAGAATCTCCAATAATTCTTCCATGATAAGTTGAGGTATCAATACGGGAGGATCCGCTTTGTTGATCAATAATCTCGATGAAAGAGCCGGATTCCTTCTTCGCCCCTGCTGTACCAACACCGTTATTGTAGAACGCAACATTGTAGCGGCCTGATTTCGATAAATCAACCAGAGCAGCTCGTGGATTCGTTGATAAAAAGTTTGTACTGGTTTGGATCCATTGAGAACCCGCTTTATCAACGAGAAAATTCTCAAAATAAGATTTTGAGGTATTTTCATCTAAATCACGGACAGCACGAATTGCAGAGACGTTCAAAAGGGCCTCTCCATAACCTGTTGGTTTTCTTAACCATGCTTGTGAGTATGACGAAGCATAATTAATAATTTCAACATATTTCTTGCCAAGATCTAATGCACTCATCTTTCCGAAAAGAATTTTCTCAATCCTTCTTTTAATTTGGCATTATAATCGAATGGAGTTCGGTCGTTTCGCGATTCGTTTTCCTTCCGTTATTCAACCGAACGCCTCTTTTTCGTTAACGATAAGGCAAGTCACTCCTAGCACATGATATTGTCCCGAAGAAAGGCTCTCTGCTTTGATTTGAAGAGATAAATTTTTGTAGATACAATTGGAAAAGAATGGGTGGAGGAGCAAGCAAGCAAAAGGTCGTGGGTTCAGGTGGGGAGAGTAAACGCGGAGGTTTTGGTTTCAGTGCTCGTGCTTTCAGTGCACGTGGTCTGAGCCTTCGAGCGTTGAGTCTCAAAAGAGCGAATAATTTTGATGCTTATCTTAAATTTATTCAAGGAAAGCCATTTCCCGAAGTAACTGCTGCTGCAACAAAGATTCAATCAACATATCGTCGCACGCTAGCAAAACGAAAATTAGCAAAATTAAAGGAGGAAAAAATTGCTCTCCAACAGTCAGCAGAAAAATACTTAGAAAATATGAAAGATGCAAAGAAAAATTTACCTGGTAAACTCAAAATGGATGGCGCGTTGTCACTAATTAAAGACACCTTGCTAACTCCTGTCTCAGTCCGAAGTTATGGAGAAATTCCTTATTTCTCCTTTCCTAATCGGTCTATGAGAGGAAGCTCTAAGTTTTCTGTGAAGACACCACGGAAGTCCCCTCGAACCGCTCGAATGTCTGGGCCTATGTCTCCTCAAAAGTCTACAAGACAAGGCAGCCATCGAGTAGGATTCGAAGATGATCGCGAAAATGAACAAGAAGAAGATGAAGAAGGAAGCACAAAAGTTCTTCTAAAAACTGTAGAACTTTTTGAAAGTACCAAGCCAACATTGGCGACATCATCGAGGAAGCCACCTTCCAGTAAACGATCAAATAAGTTCACTCGCTACTCTGTTAAAGCTTCTGTGAAAGAATCCGGAAAGAGTTCTAAAAGGACTTCTGTAAGGAATTCAACAAGAAGTAGTTTAAGAGCGGATGATGAAGATGACTTTGGAAGAGGAAGGAATATGACATCTTTAATTGAGGAAGACGAAAGCGACAATGAAAGTTTTGGTATGAATGATACAGAAGGTGGCCATGAAGAGAATCATGAGGGCGTTTTTGAAAAAATTTATCCAATGATAGGGTATGTTATTAAAACACGGTTCCTGAACTCTGAGAAGAAAGTATTTATCAATATCTTACATAATGCCAATGTCAATAAGATTATTTGCTCTCCCTTTCGAGAATATATTGATACTAGCCATTACGATGACGATGGTTACGTCCAAAGTGTGTCCGTAGCAATTTGCGATATCATCATCCCTTCAAACGAATTCCATAAAGCGTTTAAGTTTGTTGAAGGAAAAGGGTTAGTGTCAAGAACATTTGCGAGTCCTATGAAATCACCTAGGAAAGGGCGGGGAAAGAAACCAAAGGAGATCGATATGAAAGCAGTTTTAGCGGAACAATGCCTTTCGTATCTTAATTCCTTATCCCACTGTTTAGATGAGAGCAATCCTCCAATTGCTGGATTGCTGGATTGTGATGACTATACGATTGATGAATCGTACATTCGACTACCGAAGATGAAGAAGATGTACTATGGTACAGTACCTCTCTATTATTATAATAAAAGAGAGCAAGTCCTTGATTTTTACCAGCCATTATCTTGGTCCTATCTCACGAAACTCATGCCGAATAGTTCTAATAAAAACCCCATGCCAGAGACCTACTTTAACCATTACTTTATTGATCCTTTTACGTCCCAAGTTGCCGAGAATGGAGATGCTCCATCCGCTGCCATGGCTTCCTTCTCTGTGGATGACCCTAAAAGAAGAGTTTTCCCTCCGGATTTGCAATATCCCATGGCATTGTCATACCAGTGCTTGAAAGGAGATTTTGATCCTAAGAATCCTATGAAAGCTAATTATTCTCAGCTAGCTGGTTCCACTGCGTCTTCTTTGCGCATTGGCATGCTATCAGATTCTGCTGCTGGTTTAGGATCTCGGAGTAATGACAACGCAAAGGTACCTTCCCCTAATAAGAAACCCGCTCCCCGTCAATTGATGAACAAGCAACCTTTCGTACACGAGGTTAATCTCGATGACGAAGATGATGACATTCCAGTTCATCAAAAACAGTTTCTTGAAGGCTTAAGTAAGTTGAAAACTGGCTATCCGATTTATATGGATCTCTCCTTTGGAATAATGACATTGTATTTGAAACGATGTGGAAGTTTTCTACCTCCTGGAACTTCCTCACTTTCACCGAATGGTTACAATACTAACAATATTAACAATACTAAGAACAGCGATGTTAAAAATGGAGAAAATATTGTCCATGTACCATACGGAGAGACCTTTGTTGCGCGTATAGCACTCTGTAATTATGTGCTTAATACTTCCTACGATGCAACAAATCACATCTTTTACCTGCACCTTGAGACTGAATTTACTCAAGAACATCCGCAGTATAATCAATTTCTCATTTCGCATTATCTAAATGATGTGTCAGAGAACATCGACTTGAACAAGTTAACATTCCAATTTGCTGAGTACACCGAGGTGATGACTATGCTACTTTTAATCGAAAGACATGCATTCTATTGTAAGCATTCTTCTACTTACAGCGCTTCACTCCTCCAAACATCTTCTATGGCTTCAATAAGGCCTAGCGGATTGAATGGGTTAGAGCGAAGAAATAATGCTGGATCAACCGCTAACACAGTTTATAATTTACCACAGATAAAATATGAGCAAGGACTCATAGGGATACACCCCCCGTCGAAGTTTTTTGCCTTAGTCGAGCGGTTTTCTCTTTTTCCTTTATCCCGTCAGAAAAGACACTGGAAGGTCGATCGAGGACTTGTTGGAGTATTTGAGGATGATATGAAGATAACACCAAATTGGAAGAATGCAATAGAGATCTTTGCTTTGAATAATAAACGCTTTGAAATTGTTTGGCATCGTAAAATTGTTCGGCTTCGAAAGTTTATGACGAAAATTCTTCTCATTGATGACAAAACCAAGAAAATTAGAGGTAAGAGCGATTTTTAGACGAAAAGTATCCTCTCTCACAAAATACAATTGCGTAGAATTCTTCTTTAAAGGCGACGGAGATATTGATCAAGAACTACAAGGAATCATGTCGTGCATTACGCAACATATTCAATACGCAAATGCAAAGCCGTTCCGATATCATTATCACTACATTGAAGCATTGGGTATTCTGAACCGTCCAACAAATGCGACATCAGATCATCTAACGGTACATGGATTTGATTCTCAAATGCAAATTATTGTACCAGAACCACATACCAGCGATGATGATAGTGACATAGAGGATCCGGCAGCGATGACCGCAATTGACGCCGCTGCAGACAGTACTTTACAGAGTGAACTCAATCCTGCTCCTCCTCCTCTCCAGTCTATACTCAAAACAGGAGGAGGCGGAAATGGCGGAGCAGCTCATCGAATGGTTTCTCAAAGATCAACAGGAAATTTAATGAAGAATAACTCAAAGATCGTCTATGGAAGCTATTTCAAAGTTATCCGATATAAAGGAAAATGGAAAGATCGAGCTCCAGAACATACAGGACCTGAGAGTGCGAATGACGACGATGATGACGACGATGATGATGGAAAGGTAAAAATACCTTCAACACCAGAGCAAATTATCGATCATTGGCAACAACGGCTCTCAGAGCATTACAGCGACTTTTCCAAACTCTTTTTCCACTGTCGTCTTTATTTTCTTGAAGAATTGGACTTACTTTTATTTTTCCAGGATTTTAAGCTTGTTTCAATGATGAAACTTACCAAAATTCTGGAGAAACCAACAGTGCAATCTCTGAACGGAAATACTAATGTTAATTCCAATTCTGCAATGGCAGGTGGTGCACCTAATGGAAGTAATAATCTCTCGCTTATTACCGGGAATATCTTGAGACGAAACTCAACACCAATGAAAGTCATAAATAAACCATCAACTAGCGGAAAAGAAACTGCAGTTCATGGTGTGACTTTAGATATCTTACCTCATATTGGAACTAAGGTCTCGTCCAAAGGAAGTCAGCGAGCGATAGTAGCTAATATGTCAGCCAAGCTTTATAATCTTGATTCAGATGATTCAGAGGAAGACGATGAGAATTCTGATCGAGATTATGAGGAGAATGATCATGTTAATAACTATTTGATTAATAAAAGTGCGAAGGCACAGGGGAGCACAAGAAATGGTGTTACTTTCTCGATGAATAATAGTTCCGTCAACCAGAATGATTTAAACCAATCTGCGTTAATCTGGATCTTCAAAGTTTTGTCCGATGATGGGTAAGATACCTTTTTAACTTCTTTCTTTTGATTTGCTTTATGGTATAATAGACGCACATTTCGCTTTAAGTTTCACCAGAAGCAGGCTTACGATAAATTGACAAAATTCTATTATCAACGTTGTATTAAGCCAGTGGTAAAGCGTGATCCTACTATATTTAAAGAAAATGAAATATTAGCAGCAGAACCAACTCTTCCCGAAATTGTCTTTGACATGGATGCAACAAAGAAACATACACGACTTCTTCGTCCAAATGAGAAGGTAATTGGGTCTGGTACTGTATTGAAGCACGAGAAAACACTTCCTTTGATGAATGCAAAGGATCTAGCTGCTGTACCAAAACAAAGGAGGGTCTTGTTGATCACTGATGCTCCAAGGATGATCTTTATTGATACAATTGGAGGTATTGTTCGAGGTCATGTTGATTTTCAGTACGATTCAAAGAATGAAGTGAAAGTGGTAAGTTATGACTTCATACTTTATGCTGTCATTATTCATTCATTGTGGTTTGTAGATGGAGGGAAATGATTTTGAAATCACTATTAATGGAAATCTTCATCGATTTACTTCGGCAGAACTACCTGAAAAAGATCCAAAGGTATTTAATTTATTATTTTCGTAATAATATCATTTTAAATCGCTAATGGTAATAGTATTGGGTTTTGAGAGCTAGACAAGCGATGTCATTAGCAGGAAATAAATAAACAAGCAGAAATGGATGCGAGACATCTGAAATCCTTTTAGTCTGTGATGGATTACCTCTTTTTATTTATTTAAGAAAGTTTTATTTTGTTGTGTTCTCTGACATAGTCGACAGGTTTCTATATTTTCGATTATTGATGAATGTGCGCATGTTTGTTTGTTGTTAGATTTCTCCCGATGTTGTGAATTAGATGTAGTGATTTTTCGAAATTTTGGATTTTCAAATTCTTTTGTGAAAATTTGAAAATCAATATTTCTCTTTGAATTTATTATGAATGGTTTCGAGAATGGTTATGTATGATGTAATAAAAATAATGTGGCTTTGTTAAAATATAGAGGAAGCGCTAAATAAGAGGAAAAGTTATTTCTTTTATCTTTACGTCGCTATCGTTTGTGTGGTTTCTCAAACAGTTCAACAACGATCAGCAAGATTACCCGTCCCTTTCCCTTCTATCCTCCATATTACACATGCCCGAGAGACTTGATTATCTCGGTCGATTCAGAAACCCGAGTCTCCAAAAGGATTTTGTCCTGTATTGTCTCCAACAAAGATCAAAGTTTTCAGTGGCGATTATTACATTCATCATCTTATCATGGTGTTTTGCTGAAAGTATTGTTGATTCTTGGTATTTTAGTCATGATAATGATTCAGATGAAAGAAATCATTTCATTTATTCAATGATTTCGCTAATCCTATCAGCAATAGCTCTTATTCTATGCTTACTTCTCTCTTCCTCTTTACTCAACTCACAACATCTCACCTGTTCTTATGTACAAATATTCTTTATTATTACCATGAATTTAATTTTTATTGTAAAAACCATTAAAATCATTCAATTTGATGATCCTAATTGTATTCCATCACAATACAATGTTTTCCATCAAATTCAAAAATATGCACCAACCCAGACAGATGCTTATAATAGCTTACTTTCTGAAGATTTCCCTGAAAACTGTCCATCCAATCATAGCTTATCATCATTAGTAACAGATTCTGCTCTCTTTCTAATGAGTCTTTGCCCACTCCTACTGATGATCGTCATCTATGAACCACGTCTATATCTTGTATTAGGGTGCAATATCCCAACCATTACACTAATATTATATTCAAGATATTCTTCAATATATCCTTTTATTCCTGCATTAATACCTTTCATTATATTGGCTCTCTTACCGATTGAATTACATTATCAAAGAACACAGAGTTTTCTCAATAAAAGGAAAATAGAAATTATATTACATGAAAATGAGAAAAATGCTGATATTACCAATGCTACAGAAATGAGACATATGATTGGTAATGTTGCACATGATCTTAAGACGGTAAGTTGTTATTCCTTCCATTGAATCTTCTCTCGGTTCTGACGTATGCATCTGTCCGTCTTCTCTGTTTATAGCCTCTTTCCTCCTTTACCAATGGCTTAGATCTCATCAAAGAGATATTAAAATCAACCCAAGAGAAGATAAATTCTCTTCCTGATCATGATAAAGCATTAACATCCGAGTGTTTCACAGAATGTTTCTCATCGATTAATAGCTGTTTAACCAATATTCGCAATACAAACTCTTTTATGCTCATGACGATCAATCGATGTATTGACTACACAAAGGCAAGTAAAGGAATGAAATTAATACCCAAACAAGAGACCGTAAACCTCAGAGAAGTGATGCAATTCCCCATAGAATGTATGAGTAATATTCAAGAAAGAATTGGAATCAAGCTGAATTCACTGTCTGATGAGATCTGTAGTCATATTATTACAGATAAACAATGGTTGCAAGAGAACTTACTATGTCTTTTATCAAATGCTGTCAAATACAGCACAGAAGGAAGTGTTACTATCACTGTAACATTAGCAAACACATCAAAACAATTACGTGATTACATTAATAACAATTATAACACCACGCCTAGTACAATCTTTAGAAAATCTGCTTCTTCACCTTATACAAAGAAGATTATTCCTGTGATTAATGATCTGGATTGTGATGGTGTTCAAGTTGGTTATCTTCATTTTGAGATTGAAGATACAGGGATTGGACTATCAGAAGAAGCAATGAAGAATCTGTTTAATCCTTTTAAACAAGCACAAAGACTTGCAGGAGGGACAGGATTAGGACTTTATAGCTTAGCGAAGAGAATGGAAGCATTGAAAGGAAGTTATGGTGTTCGGAGAAGGAAAGATGGGAAACAAGGATCTTTATTCTGGTTTGCTCTCCCTTATCGACCTGATGATGCACTGTCAGCAGCTATCAGCATGCTTGATCAATCACCGAAAAGTAATGAATCTACAGTCGATCTTTTCAATAAAAGTATTCGATCGTCTAACATTACTGGTAATGAATCTCTTGAGATTCTGATTGTTGATGATTCTCCTTCGATTCTGAAGATGGCAGGAATGATGATACGAAGACAAGGTCATAAGATCTGGACAGCAGAGAATGGTGAGATTGCACTTCATAAGATTGAAGAAAAATGGAAAGAAACTGGTAAAGGATTTGATTTAATATTAATGGATTTACAAATGCCGGTAATGGATGGATTAGAGGCAACACGACGTCTTCGAATGATGGAAAGAGAAGGTAGAGATTGGATGGTTACAACACTTAACATTACCAATGATAACACAATTAAAACAAATAGTAATGATGAATACTCGAAGATTACTCCTGAGAGAACAAGGGGAGAAGAAGAAGGAATTAGTATATGTCATCAATTAATTATTGGATTATCAGCGAATTCTGATCATGAGACTTGCAATGATGCATTAATGGCAGGTGTTGATGATTTCTTTGCGAAACCCTTCTCATTAGATACTTTTAATAAAACAATTACCAGATACTTTTATAAATAAAGAAATATTAAGAAAATCAAAAAACAGGAATATTATTAATATAATGATCTGATTCTTGTTCTTCTTCTCTTTTTTCATATAGTTTTCTTCAAAATACATCGTATGTATGTGTGTCTTTCTCCTTCTCTTATTCTAACTTTTAATATTATAGTTTTTATTTGAGTTTTCGCTTTTTATTTTTCTTCTTATTCTTTGCTTTGAACGAATGTCTCTTTCCTCCTATATTAGTATTATTATTTTTTGTGATATGATATTCTTATCTATCTATCTATACACTTCTTTGTCGTCTCGATTTTTTTTCGTTTTGTTTTGTTTCGTTGTGCTTTACATAGTTACTATGAATGATATTGATAGGTTTACGCATACACATACTCGTACATTCTCTTTCTATATCTCACTATCACAACTCTCACACTATACTCTTTACTACTACAACTCACTCTAACTGACTAACTAGCTAACTACTACTAAACATATGTGTGAAATCTGTGAACCCCTCTCAAAATAGTTTACAAATCACGCAACTATCTATATGAATACGCCTTTCATTTTTTCTTTCTATTTAATTTATTGAATTGGGTCAAATTAATTAAGAAGATCAGCTCAGAGCTATTAAAAAATAATCCAATAGCATTTCTGAGAAACATGTAACTTTTGAAAAATCTACATTCTTTTCATATTTATTGTTTTCCTATTTTCCTATTTTCCTCTTTTCCTAGCTTCCCAAACTTCTTCCACTACTCTCGTTAGAGTAGATGTGTAGTGTTTTGTTTCAATCATCACATACATAAGAATAAGAACCACACCAGCAGAGATCGATCACAATCAATTCCAACTTATTGAGAAAAATTCAGTTCTTCTGCTTTTTCAGCGTTTTCTGTTTAATTTTTGTTTCATCGATTGCTTTTTCAGCGAATACTTGTTCTTCTTCTTCTAGTACAATGAGTCGTAAAGCTGTTAATAATGTTATTTCTTGTATTGAACCAATGTCTGGCATGTTAAATACATTGGATCCTTTTCTTTTTTGTGCTTATCATGTTGATAACTATCCAGCTGGTGATAAACAAATGAGAGCTCCTCGGAGAGGAAACGGCGCTGATTTTAACCCTACAGCTGATTATCGCATGTACCATGGAGATATGATTCCTGGTTTCCCTCAGCATCCTCATCGTGGATTTGAGACCCTTACTGCTACTGTGAGAGGAATCATCGATCATGCCGACTCAGCTGGGAATGCTGGGAGATACGGTCACGGTGATCTTCAATGGATGACAGCAGGTAAAGGAATAGTTCATGGTGAAATGTTCCCATTAGTCAATTGTGATGCTCCAAATCCATTAAAATTATTTCAGATTTGGTTGAATTTACCTGCTAAATCAAAGATGGTTGATCCTTTCTTCACAATGCATTGGGCTGAGAATATTCCTCGCTTCACCTCTTCTGATGGGAAGGTGAAGGCAACAATCTGGGCTGGAGAGCTCGAAGGATTGAAAGGTTTAACTCCTCCACCAAATTCTTACGCTTCAGATCCTCGTTCTGAAATAGGAGTATGGCATATTGAAATTCTTCCAGGTGGGAAGATTACTATTCCAGCGGCTACTGGAGGCGATCAAATCAATCGAAAAGCCTATTTCCTTGAAGGAAGAACAGCATCAGTTGGAAGTCAGTCTCTTCCAGCGAAAAAAGAGCTCACTTTATTTGCTTCTCAACCGTTAGAAATCGAAAACACTGACGAAACAACACCCGCAGAGTTCCTTGTCCTTCAAGGAAGACCAATCGGAGAACCAGTTGCTCAACATGGTCCTTTCGTTATGAATACAAGAGCAGAGATAGCTCAAGCTTTCGCTGATTATCAAAAGACTCAGTTTGGTGGATGGCCTTGGCCCAAGGACGATATGCATTTTCCAAGAGAGAAAGGAAGATTCGCTTTACTCAATGGACAAGAAACTGTTCCTCCTTCGTTAAACTAAACGTTAACCTTTCATTGTGGATATGTAAATACTAAGATGATTTCTTTTACTGAATTTAATTCAAATATTTTTCTTTTCTCGTATGGATCAAGCTAAGAGCAAAGAGTATGAAAAGAGAGTATCTGGTGGATCGGAGAAAGAAATATTCCTTCTTCGATGACAGAAAAAGCGTTCTCTAAGTAACTACAAACAATTCAAATTTTTCAAATACGTCCAAGCTTGGACGCGGAATGATCCCTTCAGCTGCTCCAATACTCAAGTATTTGCCTGGTCCAGATGTGCGGATTCCGTACTTGTCATGATCTCTCGCGAGAGTGAAAATTTCATCCCCTTGCAAGTGTTCCTGCAGCAATACACCGGCACCTCCAATGGACAAGAAATAGTTAAATTGGCCAGAGTACTGTAAGGCAAAAGTGTCTGCCTCTATTTTGATGACAGTCCATTTGATTGCAGGCGGAATACGAGAATCCGGGTGCAATTGATCGGTGGGCTCTTTTTCTATAATTGTATCAGAGTTCACACCAAGAATGCCATTCACTCCAACAACAACGATTTCGCGACCAGCGTATTGACGAACAAAGTCGTTGCTGAACCAAAGAAATAATAAAGATAAAAGATCAATGATTTCATTGAAGTACGACTTTACTAACCTCGTTAGGTTTGATGGAATCAGATTTTCCATTCTTAAATAGAAATTGGAGGAGGTTTGTAAAGGATTTACAGATATGTGAGTGAGTCTTTGCAGTTCCTTGTCGCAATTACGTTGTGGTGTTTAGTGAAGCCTTGAATACAATCCATTTTCAAGATTGCAGCAGAGAGAGAATTGATGAAGCACTCTCAACTGCAATCTCCTTGAATGATATCCATCTTCCATATTTCAGAATTGCAGCAGAGAGAGAATGAAGTTGATGAAATGAGGGGAGCGCCTTAATTCAGAATTATTTCTTGTTGAGTCACTCACAATTTCGAACTTGCAGTTCTCCTGTAAATTTTCCCAGAATCTCCTAAGGGCAGTTTGGGTCTAAGAAATTGATTGCAAGTTCAGGAGACAGGACTGCAGCTTCAACGCAAAAGAAATAATTCTGAATTAAGGCGCTCCCCTCATTTCATCAACTTCATTCTCTCTCTGCTGCAATTCTGAAATATGGAAGATGGATATCATTCAAGGAGATTGCAGTTGAGAGTGCTTCATCAATTCTCTCTCTGCTGCAATCTTGAAAATGGATTGTATTCAAGGCTTCACTAAACACCACAACGTAATTGCGACAAGGAACTGCAAAGACTCACTCACATATCTGTAAATCCTTTACAAACCTCCCCCAATTTCTATTTAAGAATGAGTCTTCCAACATCAATTCCGGTTCAATCAAACCTTACGAGGTAAAGGCACACTTCAATAATCATCGATTTCTTATTCATTTATTATTCTCTTCGGTTTAGTGACAACTTTGTTCGCCAGTGCGCTGGTAGCGAAATTGCTATTGTTGGAATTAACGGCATTCTTGGTGTCAAGTCCGATGCAACTATTATAAAAGTGTCCACTGATCAATTACGCGAAAAGTCTCGTATTCCACCAGGAATTAAATGGACAGTCATCAGAATTGACGCAAACACATTTGCATTACGATATTCCGGCCATTTTAACTATTTCTTGTCCATTGGAAGTGTTGACAACGTTGTTACGCTGCGCAAAAACATAAGCGACAATGAAACCTTCACCCTCGCGAGCGATCCTGACAACTACGGAATCCGTAGAGCTGGACCAAAGAGCTTCTTGAGCATTTCAGGAAATGGGGGGATCCTTTCTACTCCAAATTTTGCTGCCGACGAAAAACTTCAATTGTTTGTCGTTTTTTAGAGAAAAACAGCTTTCTATTGAGTTAGAAATTAAAGAGATTCTTTTTACGATCATAATAACGATTTCCTTCACAAAGTCTCTCATACAATCTTTCTCATGTTCCATCCAAGTGTGAGTTACGATCTGATCATTTAATCGGAAATTCGAACTATTTTGTGCTTTACTTGTCATGAAACGGTAGCTTCATCGCAAAGGATTCTATCAAAGGTTCAAAGTGTTCCTCATTCTCATCCTCTTCGTTGTAATCTTCTTCTTCACTATGATTATTCCTCATAAAGCGGTGTTGTTGATGTTGCTGGTTCCTCTTCACACTCCCTGATGTCGACTTTGTTGTGCTATCTAATCCGTCTTTTGTCCTCTTGTTCCCACTATTAAACAATGTCTCGTATAATGTCGTTCCTATTGCTGATAATGCTGATGATTGGGATTTCTTCGAACTGCTATTCGGAACAGATGAAAAAGATGAAGAATGATATCTTCTCATCGAGGAGGAACCAGGAGGAGGTAAAGAGAAGACAGGGTTAATCGTCGTTTGATGATGCTTCGACTTCGTCGCACTTCCGAAAGGTGCTTTTATCTTGGGAAAGAGCGATTTTATCTTCTTCTTATCCCCACTCTCTTGATCACTCTCACCTGATCCTCCTTCACTACCTTCATCACTATGGCAGATTAAATCAGTATAAGTGTTCACAGTACTTGTTGTATTCGTATTATAATCGTTATCATCAGGGATCAGATTAAATCTTTCTTTTGATCGCTGGAACTTCTGTTCTCTCTCATCTTTAATCCTCTTTGAAGCACTTTCTGGAAGATTACGATCACTGACGGGCGTTTGAGAGGCATTGGACATCTGTTGTGAGCTCTTCGATTCATGGTAATAGGTAAACTTACTCTCTTTCATATCTCGAGAATATTTATGCAATAATTTCGGTTCATAGATTGTATTATCTTCATCAGATCTTGCATCACCATTACCATCACCATCGAGCATAGAATAAGGTGTCGTTGTACCTAATGAGCTGTAGTTCACCATGCCACTACCACTTCGAAGGATCGATGAATTATAAGGAAGATGAAACTGTCTTCGATAATGAGGTATACAACCACAACAATAGGATAAATGCTCGATCTTAAATACTTCTTCCATTTCTTCAATCATTAAACCTGTAAAACAAGTCAATATTAGGGGATTATTCGAAGTGAGGGGAAGGATTTGTATGGTCTTACCACTAGTTTCAGGTATCATAAGAAATATTACAATATTAACAAAGAAACATGTAAATCCAAGAATTAAAAAACATTGTGCAATATTATGAAGATCAAAATAAGTTGTAATTTGATAAAAGCCTATTGTACTACCACCACTACTAACACTACTTCTCATAAGCACGTCATCATTTATAGGTTGGGAGATACTACTACCACCACCGTTACTGACATCATCATCTGACTGTAGCTCTACCTGGAGTAACTGCGAGGCAAGAAGTGCAGAGAGGTAATGTACACTAGTGGTGATACTCATAGCTTTAGCTCTAGCACGATAAGGAAAGATCTCTGCGGAGTAAATCCATCCAATCGATCCCCAAGAGAAATAATAAATCGCATAAAACAAAC
>VFQN01002474.1_pt1 | contig 28387 bp, 50 predicted proteins | sample 3512371 | NCBI WGS metagenome assembly VFQN01 (sample SAMN10412370, study PRJNA504923) | tailings metagenome | isolation source: Replicate 2 from Balatoc abandoned mine | place: Philippines: Itogon, Benguet | collected 2017-08-28
CGGAGGGGCCGGGGGGGAGGGGGAGGCGGCCCCAGGCCGGGTCCCACGGTGGGGGCCGATCCGGGGCCGCTCCCCCGGACCCCAACACGCCTCCGCCTCGTGTACACTTGTATATATGTTTCTATGTATGCATGTGGTCACAATGCGTGTACACTCCCCTGGTACACTCTTGCACGCCCATACAACAACAAGCACTCCACGATAGTATCAATATTTGCAAGAAGCAGCTGTGTCACTGGCTTTATGGAACCGCTTCAGCACTGTTTGCCCCCAGATCCACCGCCGGTAGCCGGTGCACTCTAGGAGTGACTCTTACGCCCCGTGTGTGCGGCATGGCGACCTAGACAGGGCACAGTTGTGTTGGCGTCGCCCACACACAGAGGCGGATCAAGCAGCAAGGACTGGGCTGGCCTTGCGCTGCAAGCCGGGGCGTGGCCCACACCAACACCTCTGCGTGCCCATGACTTGAAAGCCATGAAGCGACGAACGTCACTGAGCAATCTCGGCTGTAAACCCGTCCCAGCCATCTTTGAGAAGCCCATGAACGTACAAGTTCGTGCTTTATGAGGCGATATTCAAATAATTTGTTAAATTCATCATCCTGGAGTACCGTTATTTTGATGTTGAGCTTTATGACGTGATGTAACATAGAAGTGCTTTCATGTGCCAGGGGATACCGGTATCCATGCCTCGCTGACCGCAGCTGACGGGTTACCGGTTATGTCTTCACATGGCAAACCAAGGGTGCTTTGCCGGCCTTCACAAGCGTTGCTTGCATGTACTTGCTGAAATGGGGGCATCAGGGTGCACGCACCTTCAAACCTCGGACCGTTGCTTGCCTGCCACGTGCTGCGTGCGTGCTGCGGTCCCGCCTGCGCAAACCAGGTACAAACTGAAGTTCAAACTGTCACAGGCGCGGCGCTCATGCAAATGGCAATGCATGACATTCCGATTGACGCATTGTTTTTACTGACACTTGTTTTTTGTGCAGCGGTGGAGAACATGGCACCGATCGCATGGGTCGCCCGCGGCTGTGGCCCCACGCGGAGTCCGCCCGCGCGTTAAACTTTAAACTGATGTGTTATAACAGAATAAGATAGAGTTTTGGGCAGGACATCGCGCGTCGCAGCTGTCGCATGTTGCGCGGTCTCAGTGACAGTGGGTGAACCCTTAGCAATGCGTAGCAAAAGCGTGGGACAATCTACGAATACACAGCGACGTGGGGTCTAGACTGTACTACCAGATGTGCAGGTATTGTGGATTCATGGCGCATTGGCGATGGAGAGACAGACATCTAATGCGAACTCCTTTCCCGAAGTGTACGGCGTCAGACGCCGGAGCAGCAACGAGCCCAATCAAGTACCTGCTGTGCGTAGGCCGTACGCATAGGCGTAGGGCAATAAGTATTTTTTTCCAGGCACCCCTGAACTCCATTCACTGAGTGCGTTGCAAGCGGCCCCTTGACACCTCAAGACACCACATATGGTACCCAGCGCTGGCTAAGGAATCCCTCACCTGCCCACAGGGTAACCCAGGCTGGTCGCAGACAATACTGCTTGCCAGCAGAGATTCCGTGCAAGGTAAGGGTACGACAAGCCGCAAGGCAAAGCAGGACCTGACGGTGTGACGCCATGGTGACGGGCCACCGAAAGTAAGGCAGCCGTGGACCACCAGCAGGCTCGCTCGACTTGCAGACGTGCAGTACAACATGAAAGCACCGTCGAGTGAATAACGGATTGCAGCAGGGGGTTGCAGCAGCTTGGGCAGCTTGGGCCGGTATGAACACCATTTGTTCTTCTACCAGCAAGGCGACTCGTAAAACCAGTAGAACTGCAACAATTGCAGTAAGAGCGCCTACAAGATGAGATACCGGTACTGAAGGGCCAACCATGCAAACCCACCAGGATACCCAGCACGTGCAATTGTATGTCTGCAAGCTCCGGACCAAGAACTGCCGCTGGAATACGCTCCTCAGTATACAAGTAGCTACAAGGCCCGCGACATACAAAGATCGCACACGCTTGCAGCTTGCGGTGCTGGTGCATGGCAGTGAACTCCGCGTGTGAGGCTCGCCGCCAACACTAGTTCCCTGCATGGAAGCTCCCCGGCCTTTCCTTCCTACTAACCCCACAGACCACCCGTACCAGCTGCCAGGCATCAGCAGGGGGGCAAACACCATTCACACCTCGCCTTCTGGACTACATGCGTCCGCGTCTTCAGTCTCGTGCCACTTTCCCCCCAAGCAAGGGCGCCCGCTCCTCTCCGCCCGTCCCTGGCCCCGGCCCAGACAGCCCCGCCTCCATCGCCTCCGACTCGTGCCTCCCCTTACTGGATCCGGAGCCCTCCGCCATGCGCACCTCCCCTGACGCCCCTCCCGCCCCCGCCTGCCCTGCCCCCTGGCCCTGGCTGCCCTCCTCGCGCTCCCTGTCTACCTGCTCGGGCAGCATGCGCAGGAAGGCGGCCGGCACCAGGTTGAGCGCGATGCAGGTGGTCACCAGCGCGAACAGGTTGTCGAAGCGGTCGCTGGTGACGCCGTACAGCTTGGTCAGGCCTGCGCCCAGCGCCCCGCCCGTGATGGAGCCGCTGTTCACAATGGACATGAGCGTCGCGAAGAGGGTGGCCTGGAGGGGACAGGGAAGACGGGAAGGGAAGTGTGAGGTGGAAAATGGCATGTGAAGAAGGTGCATGCCGAAGTCTCACAGGCAGCAGTGCGGTACAACAGGTAGAGCGTGTCTTCAGCGCACATGAACATTAGCCGGTCATGAAAATAGGTCCAGAATCATGGGAACAACTGTGGAGTTGTGGGGCGTCATGCATGGCCAAGGCTTACCTCCACACCCTCGGGGCACATCCGTGCCGCCAGCACCTGCGATGGCAGTGCAAGTGGGCACAGGCGTGAGCTGTATGGCTGGTCGTTGCAGGCGTGGCCTGTGGCTACCTGCATAACAGTCCGGGCGTGCAAGTAGTGACGTGGCTGTACCAGAAGCTGCCCTGGTATAAAAGGCAATTTAGCGTCACTAGGACCGCTCCCACGAGGCACCCACCAGGATGGGCATCCATGAAACCTGTCCGAGCACCTGCGCGTCAGGGGAAGACCATGTGAAACCATTATGAGTGTGCGCGCAGGACGACCTCTTGAAGCTCTTGCACTACGTTCCTGGTAAATCCACTGCCTCGCGCAACAACAGCGCTGCAACAGGCAAAGCACCCGTCAACACGCAAAGTCTTGTTAATTCGACACAACCAGGCATCGGCCAGTCCTGTTAGGCGCCACGCGCTTGTCCTGGCCTCTTTCAACCGCCCTCCTTACCGTGAGGATGACCGAGTCCCCCAGCACGAACACCTGGTCGCTGATGCCCCACTGCCGGTGCAGGCCGCTGATGAGGATGAGCTGCGTGCTGCTGAGCAGGGTGCCCAGGATCATGATCCACAGCAGCAGGCGCCGCAGGGGAACCGCCTGCAACGGCAACGCACGCCGTTACTGGAATGCAGCGACCGAAAGGGCATTGCGTCATGCTGTGCACGCACACGTTCACACACACCAGCACCCACAGTGCTTGGCTCTGGCTCCATTGCACTGAGGCCCCACCATGCAGCAGGATGACTGCTGCAGCACAAGTACCAACAGCACGCCGGCCCCGCAGCTCGTGCAGCCCTGCAGGCCTGCTTCACGGTCAAAAGCCCGCACCTTGAGCCACGTGTTGAAGATGGCCACGCCGGCCAGGGACGCCAGGGAGCCCACCAGGCGGACACGGCCCAGGAACTCAGGGGTGAAGTTCAGCACGTTGGTCTGTACGGGATGGTAGGGCAGCGTAAGCGTACCGGTAAGTGCCCATCCCTGCCGTGCATGGTTTTCCCGCTGACACCTATCAGAGCGGGTGTCCAAACGACGTGTAGGTACACCTGCAACCACTAACTGTCACTGCCTCCTGGGCCGGGCGAGCTGACGCGATTTTCCCCCTGACGACTGGACGCTGGTCCACGCCTTGCACGCACACTGCGCACGCCGCGGACCAGGACTTGGGCCCGGCAGAACCCTCTGTGAAGTGAGACGCCATTGGGTGTTGGGTGCAACAGCGTGCTGTACCAACGGTTGCAGAATAGTCAGAACAGCAAAGCGCGTGCCCCACCTGGTAGTAGAACATGGCGCTGTCGGCAGACGGGGTGGCCTGAGTGGGCACATTTTCGCCGTCAGTGTCAGTATAGGAAACGGCCAATAGCGCTGCGAGTCCAACTTCACGACCACTGGCGAATGAAGAGGCGGCTGGGCACAGAGATTAGGCAGGGACTGCACGGCACCACTGCTGTGTCGCCTGCTGCATGGGTGCAACGTGTGCACGCTCAGGCTCGCGCACAGCTCCAAGTCGCAGCAACGGAGTGAAGTGTAGGCCGGGCAAGCGCTGGGCATATCACCCAGGGGAGCTCTCCCCTGATATCACCACGTAAGTCCGACTCAAAGTCAAGGGCGCCATAACGGTCTGCTGGTACCAGCTGCCGCCCTGCACCGCCCTGTCCTCACCTGCCACAAAAAGGCGAACAGCGCCGGGATGATGATGCCCCGCTGCCGTACTGCCCCCCACAGCGCCACACCCTGGCGGTAGGGGAGCACATACGCCTGCCTTGAGCAGACATACCGGGTAAGCGAGGTAAGCACCACGGACACTGCCCTGACAGGAATCCTAGCAACCTGCTTTGCGTCAAAGCCCCGTTTGCAGGTGCCAGGAAGCGACACATGCAGCGTTGCCGGCACGGCCCATAAGGACTGCTAGCCCGGTAAGGTATAGTACTATCACCCAGCAACCTGCCTGCAGTCCCAGCCGCCCGAAGATGGTGTCTGGTGCCGCTCCTAAGCTGGGCCCGCCGGACATGGCCGATGCTGCGTGCGGCACGTCCGCACCCACGCCCACGCCCACGCCACCCGGCCCTGGGGGTGCCAACAGCGCGGCTGCGGCCCCGCTGTGACTGCCGTCCGGTCTCGACACAGCACCGCGGCCTGCGCAGCAGGGTGAAGAGGCGGGCGCGCACAACACCTGCGTGACCACGTACCAAGAGCTGCATCGCGGACCGTTGTGACATCCACAGTGCCGCCCGGCCGCGTGGGCCCCACAGACCGGGGCAAACAAAGCACCCGTGAGTGCGTTCAACAAAGACACGTGTAACCTGTAGTGGCCTGTCATTAAAAGCGAAATGAGGTAGCGTTGCGTATCAGCACATCAAAGGACTGGACGGTGCCCCCAGCCCCCAGCCGTCAGCCCCCAACTGTCCGCCAGCCCCAGCCAGGCAACTGACCCACGGGTCGCTCGTCGATGAGGAGGGCCGACGCGGAGACCACCAGCGGGAAGAAGGCGGTTAGGCCGAACACGAACCGAGGGCCGTGGTCCTGCACAGGGCGCACGCTTCAGCTCTGGCAGCATGAAGACGTGAAGACGTGAAGACGTCCAAGGCATGGGTGGAGCGCGCGCTTGTCAAACGTGCTTCTGTGGCAGACGCGCACCTGCACTAACGATCCGCTGAAGTATGCCGAGGTAATGCCGCCAATGGCAGCAGACGCCCAGCATAAGGACTGCAGTGACCCTGCCACCGCCTGTGGGCAGGTGCATTGCACCAGGTGACAATGACTAGGTATGACAACGCTTTTGCTAAACAAGCAAGGGCTACAGACGTGGAGTTACGAGCGTCAACGTTAGCCTGAGGCTTCTTGCACAAACGAGCGTCCCATGGTGCAGAACGTACGGTGCAGAACGGTACTGCACGTCCGCTTCTCCAATGTGCAGCACCACAAGTCAACATGTTTCACACAGTACGGCCTGTTGATAGGCGGGCCGTACGAGTATCCCCCACAGACCTTCCGGCTCAATCGCAACACCGCGACCCCTCTTCCCCCAATGCAGTCACCTCTACGTCACTGACCCCCATACCCACGCAGTCTTGTCTCCTTTACCGGTGGATGTGTGCTACCTGCCAATACGCACGCCGCCCCCACGGTGCCCCCACGCCCGCTCCACCACAATGCTGTCCACCGTGACGTTGCCTTCGTCGCACGCCCACAACCACGTGTGCTACCGTTATACACACCCGCACACGCCCACCTGCGGGTGCCCCCGCGCCCGCTCCACCACGATGCTGTCCACCACCACGTCGCTGAAGGCGGTGCTCAGCGAGGCCAGGATCATGCACGCCACGGCGCCCGACGCCTCGTGCACGCCGTAGCTCAGCGTCACCCAGGCGCTGGTGCCTGACGCGGGGGGAGGGCAGCGCAGCGCGTGCAGCAAAGGAGTTCGACACACGCTTGGGGGAGGCCAACACGGCTGTGTGACTTGTGTCGGTGCGCGGGTCGGCCGGCACCATTTGCTGACGCCACCATCTCCATGGCCAAGGCCGATGTTCATGAACACCGACACGTGTACGGGGCGCCAGCAGCAGCGTTCCCCCGGTGCCGCTCAAGGGCCCCAACATGGCAGCTCCAAGTCCCGATGCGCACGCTACGGCCGCTTACGCCGCCGCCTCTCCTGTGTCTACCCCTACTACCGGTACTCCCTCCACGAACCCGGTCAAGGGCGCTGGCAGCAACGACAAGTACGGGCGACCCCGACCACACCGGCAACATGTGTGATGGCAACCGCAAGCCGAGCGCGCCAAGGAGGATCCTAAGCAGGTTTGCACCATGCCGCCTGGATGGCCCCGAGCCCGAGAAGAAGCCGGAGACCCTCGAGAAAACGTGGACGCACCAGTACTCCCAGAACAAGAAGCAGAAGTTCAGCGGCCCCTGCACCGTCCCCGCGGTGGTGAGTCCCGAACTTCCACTCGTCGTTCTGGGAGTAGCGGTGCGTCCACCCCTTCCCGAGCGTCACCGGCTTCTTAACGGGCCTGGGGCCGGGCGGCAGAGAGCAAATCTCTTGAGGGTTCTCCTTGGGCGCGCTCGGGCCTGCCATTGCCATCACGCATGTTGCTGGCGCTGTTGGGGTAGCCGTTCACACATGCACGACACCGCACAGCGTATGTGGGTTTGGGTGTTCGTGTCCGTGACGCGGCGCTGGGAAGGCAAGAGCTAATAGAGGTATCAGGCAGAGTGCCGGGTGTTTCTTGGCAGGACGCACCCACTAGGCCGCACAGCACCAAGTAGCTCCTCCTGCGGTACCCGAACAGCGGCACCGCGTCCGACAGGAAGCCGTACAGCGGTTTGACCATCCAGGGGATGCTGGACAGACCGGTCAGCACAGCCACCTGGGGGCAGGGCGAGGGGGCAGGTACGGCAGCGGGTGCCGATGAAGGCGTAGTAGTGGGTAGTGGTGCGGGTGTGGTAGGGACGCTGCAGGTGCTGCACGGCCTGTGCGGTGTACTTGTCACCAAGAGGCGCAGGCATGGTGCCGTTGCCAACTAGCATGATGGGTTTTGCAGAGGCCAAAGGTGCGCACTGGAATGTCAGGGTCTGGCAAGGCCGCATTGGTGCCAGGCTGCAATCGTGGTTGTGGTGGTACCACCACGCTTACTTCCAGGTTGACCAGACAGGCTCAAACGCAGCCAGGCTAGGGCTGAACGTTGCTTACGGCTGCACTTACCAATTTTGTGCATGCGAATCTCACCTCGGCGGGGTCTATGTGTAGGTCGTCCTTGAAGAAGAAGCTAGTGGCCAGGCGCGACAGTCCAAGGATGCCCTGCACGAAGTACACTGCAGCACAACGGAAAGGTGCAGTAAGAGGCATTGCGGGGGTAACCGAAGCAAGTAGCACGGGAAAGGTGTACAACGTGCTGCTCCGGAGGCAGTTGCCAGCGTCGGCAGTTTGCACCATGATATCATGCTTACCACCTTGCACCCAAAACTGGTTGATGCACGTTTGGTCGGGAACGCAGCATGGGGTGGTGGAGTGGAGGGTTTGACCAAGGGTAGCGCCATTTGACCAAGCTGTGTCCCCAAACCCCCCATTTCCTTGATGCTTTTGCCACCCACCCCGCCGTTACAGCACGAACTCATTCGTATATGTCGCGGCGGACCTGTAAAGTGCGAGGACACGAGGCAAGGCTTCCAGTGCACGGCCTTCGTGTCATAGTACCTCCCCCGGCCTCACCCATGGATATTGCAACCAGCTCCGGAGAGGGGTCAAGGCCCATGACCTTGAACCCCGTTCCCCGACGCTTCATCCTGCGGAAGCGCTGCATTAGCGAGAGGGGCCCCCGCGAGTCCTCCTCGGCCTCAGCAGCGTCGTGGCCAGGCCGCGATGCCGCGACCCCGGGTGATGTATGGCGCCTCGAGTGCAGTGTTGTCGAAGCTATAGTTGTCCCGCTAAAAGTGATCTTATGGTGGTCACTAGGCGGAGGCGAACGTGCAGCTGTATGGCCCCCCAAGCGAGGCGTCATAGCACAGCAGCGGTGCTGTGCTCCGCTGCTGAAGGCTATACTAGAATGACGCCTCAACATGTAGGAATAACAGCGGGAAAGTAGCGCCCGTGGTGCCTGGCGCCAGCGATTGGTATGTTGCGGTGGCGTTTGACGGAAGGAGCATATGTCAGCCCCTCTAGCTACGTACTGAAAGAGTCAAAGGAGAAGGATCTCGACATGCGTCAAATTGCTGGTAGAGAGAGAGCGGATACGCGGCAGCGGAGCAGCCTGGTTTTCATGCGTGGCTACATGCGTGGCTACATCCTTGCAGACTCTTTCCCTGTTACCAGCAGTCCAGCCCAATCTGTCACAAAAAAACCTCCAATTCACATCACTGCCCGGTGCTCACGTGTAGCCAACACAAAGCCCACTCTTACAACAACGCGGGCACGATGTGACTGAGGGCTCCCCTGCTCTTATGACCGACGTGGCGCACAGAAACAAACCCTACTCACATGCGGTGGCACCGCAACACCTACAACAGCTCGATGGTGTGCAGCATTCTGCCTCCATATGTGACAGTTCAGACATTTCAGAGTACCTTCACCACTGCGCAGGACCGCGCGCCCTCGAATCCGAGGCAACCCGGTCTCACCCGCACACGTGCCCTACTTGGAGGATGGTCCAAAGGCCAGACCCCAGAATGTGCATTCTATGACCTTTATAGACCGCAATAAAGTTATATTGAACTAATTCCGTGACAGGTAACAGTGTGGCGCGATAAGTCTTGCGCTCCAAGGACCTCTTGTTGCCGCTGCTGGACATTTAGCCGCACTTCTACTTCAAGGTCCACTATAAAATAATGAAGAAGTGCTCAGAGCAGCTCCTGGAGCTCAGCACGCTCTTTCCAGGCTCCGCATGGCGCACATTCGCGGGAAAGTACACCTTGTCTTAACGTCACCGCGAGGTCCCAATGAGCTTATAACTGTGCGGCTGATGTTAGGCAGAGGTCTCTGGGCACACCACTGCCCACAGCCGGGCCACACGTCTCGTTGGCATGCCATGCCCGCGGAGGGGCTCCCCGTTTCTTGCCCAAAGCGAGGCTATGAAGGACGACTCGCGAATAGCCGTGTTGTTGAGATATCCAAAGTTCATTTTGGATTCATAGGCCGCACGGGGACCAGCAGCAAGAGTGTATTCAGGCCTTCGACAGCCGACCATACCCTTCGTACGGCAAGTGCAGTACGGCACGTGTCGGACACGTCCCCCTGATTCCTGACCCCCGCAATGGCAAGAGGACATCAAGAGGAAGAGGCTGACCTAGTTTGTTTTCAGGGGGACGTGTCCGACGACCCCATTCGGGGGGCTTGAAGTCACCCTTATTTTGGACCACTGCCCCGCCGCGGGTGAGACCGGGTTGATCCGAGGGAGTCTCCGAACGAACACAAGAGCCCTGCATCACACCACACGGGCCCAAGATCAAAAAGTATAGTTCTAGACCTAAGGTGTGACTACGCCATGCTGCAGCTATCGCCATAGCTGTCGTCAGAGTCAAGGGCCCCAATGCCACAAACGGGTAACGGCTAAAACCGATTCGTGGCGCCACCAAAGCTCCGAAGGACCGAGCCAACGACCACGCTAATTGGGGGCAATACGTGAAGTGCTGACAAGAGTGTTATCTAACTTCTTCCCACACACGCGTGGGCGTCTCCCCGTCATGGCCTCCGGCTTGTTGCTTCGCGCTGGCCGGCTTTCCAACAGGCTCATTGCAGCGTCTCATAGGTAAATGCTGTACCTCTTTGAATTACGTCGGGATAGATCACGTGCCCGTGCGCCTTTGCGCGTATGACCTCAATTCATTGGAACCTGTGGTCTACTTGCTGCTTTTGCAGGGCGTCGGGCTTTCCTCGCGCAGTTTCTCTGTGCACAAGGTAAATCGTTGGCCTCCGATATTCTGCACGGCAGGCGTCAATGGGCTACGCGTACGGCCAGGCACCGGGGGGCAGCTTGGGCACGGTGCGGTTGCAACCGGACTTCAACACTCGTGCTCGTGCAATGCCCTTCCCGGCAGGCCGTCCCTCGCCACCCCAGGAGCCCGAACATCTCTCCTTGGCTCAGGCAAGGTTTAGGGAAGGGGCATGCACTAGATTGGGATGTTACACGCCAAGCCCTGGGCTAACTGCGGCAAGCCGCCACACCTGCTCGTTTGCGAGCACGCTGGTCCAAGACGAATGCACAGTGACCCACATTCTCCACTGCAAAGCCGGAACAGATGGAAGGCAGCACCCATGTCTGGCAGCGGCATGCCATGGGGCCTCCTCGACCCTCCTGCCGTCCTTGCCCTGCCTGCAGGCGCCTCCCCTGCCCGCGCCATGACCGGCGCCACACACCGCTCGCTGCGCACCGGCGCCCTGGCCAAGGAGGTGCGAGCTTGCGGCATGCCCTACGTCTGGACATATGGCGGAAAAATTCATGCATGTGCCGTATGGCGTGAACCCAGAGCTTTGACCCTACCGTAGTTGGCCGTGGGCTCAAGGCACGCACCGCTAGTCGGACCGTGGCAGGGGTTCCACTTGGGTGCGGGGCGGCACGCTCCTGACGCAACTAGCGCGCGGGAGCCACCAAACTGCAGAATGTACCATAACAGCGCAGCAGGAGGGAGGCAGCGCTCTTGCTGCTGGCTGCCATGTTTATGCACCAGAGTGTGCACCAGGGCTCCGGAACCGCCTGGCAACATGCCTGGTCGGGCCTTACGAGACCCCGGGGGGCGTCCCACGCAGGTTGCGTTCGAGCCTGAGAAGCTGCCCACGGTGGGCGTTGCCCCCGCGGCGCAGCTGAGCTCCTGGGAGGGTGACCTGCTGGTGCTGGCGGTGCCCGAGGAGGACTTCGCCACGGAGGGTGAGAGGCAGGGGGGAAGGAGAGGGGGCCAGGGGATGCGGGGCGGGCATTTGGGGTTGAGAGCAGCAGGTTGGGGGCGGGGGCCAGGGGGTTAGGGTGCGGGGCTAGGGCAGTGGGTGCGGAGCAGGGGCAGGTAGAGGGTACATGTGTGGGGTCGATTCACCGCGTTAGGGGCGGAGTAAGGGGCAGCGGGTGAGGGTGAGGAGCGCAGGGAATGGGGATGAGGGTGAGGGGCGGGGGTGGAGGTCAAGACGAGAGGCAGATGGTCAGGGGCAGGGGCAGGGGGTATGATGCAGGTGAGGATCACAGCGGGGGGGCGGGGGCGGTGCAGCTGGACAGCCCGCTGGCAAGTACTGCGCTCAAGTCGTACTGGTATACCCACTTCCGTATGGACGCCAGCCAGCCCTAGCTCCTAGGCACGTGGCTCATGATTGTCGTCACCGCTCTGCTGAGGCGTGCCCTGGATGCAAGTGTGTCCGCAGCCGAGGTGACCAGCCTCAAGTCGGAGGCGCTGGTGGCGCTGGACGGCCAGCTGGGCGGCGTGCTGGGGGAGATCGTGGCGGCAGGGGGCTTCGACGGCAAGCAGGTGGGAGCAGTGTGCCGGACGTGGTGCTTGTCATACAGCACTACGGCGTCTTGGCCGTGCGGGCCGGCCCCAAAGGAGTGAGAGGATGCATGTGGGGAGGTGCGCTGTGGGACCTGGTGCGTAGGCCCTGGACGCTGAGTGCTGGGCGGCGAGCAACCTGCCACTGCGAGCTGTAAGCCGCCCGAAGGTGACTCCCAGCTAGCCGGAAAGGCAGGACCTAGCCATTGCATGCCGAGGCGAAGGTGTCCTGCGACTGGCGGGCCGCACGTCAGCGGTACATGTAACGACGTACCGTAAGCAAGCCAGGCGCACATTGACAGGTGTGATGGCTACAGTGTATGTTCTCCAACGCGTTCCCGTGGCGCAGGGCAGCCAGAGCCGCGTGCTGCGGCTGGGCCCCGTGCCCGGCGCCAAGGCCAAGCAGGTGGCGCTGGTGGGGCTGGGCAAGCGGGACAAGCTGGCGGCGACGGCCGAGTGGGGCGCGTCCCCCTTCCAGGTGCGCGGGTAGCAGCAGGGCAGGGCAGGGCAGGCCTGACTGCTGCGGATGCAGGTTAGGGGGCTGCCGACATCCTGGAACAGGGCGTGACGTACACCTTGGACGGCGTGGTGGCTGGCGTGGTGGCCAGCCCGATGTGGACACGACCCTAGGGTTGGGGAACCAGCAGACCTTCGGAGTTACGTCATTGCTTCTGTATTAGGACCTTGGGTTGGACGTATGCACCTGTGCACTTTGCGTCACTCACCAGAGGCCCTGGCCATCCTTTAGTGCATTAAGGTTGCCGCAGCCTTGCTCGGCTACTACAGCATCTATAGCCCTTCCCCCGCGCCTCAATGCACAGGCGCTGGGCGGCACAGTACTCCCCACTAACCTTCCCTGTCCTTGCTTTCTTCCGCCGCAAGTCGCCATCAGCCAACTCAATGCGACGGGCTGCTCGGTGTTTCCCTCCCACTCTTTTGCACCTTGGACCAGTCTAACATCAAAGCAATGCAATGGTTGGACGGAACGTGGAGTTGATTGGCATGCCCCTCTTGTGCACCGCCCACCCGGCATGCGCAGGCTCTGGGCGGCGCCGTGGCCACGCTGGCCAAGGCCAACAAGGCCGCCCGGGTGGCGGTGGCGCTGACGGCGCAGCCGGACGAGGCGGACAGGCCCAAGGCGCTGGCGCAGGTGGCCGCAGGTGGGACTGGCGGGGACTGACGGGCGGGCGGGCGTGTGTCGCGGTAGGACGGCGAAGCAGCCGGTCGCACTGATGGGTTAGGCGGGAGAGGGATCGGCGCAGCCGCGACCCCTGGACTGCAAGGCTGGAGCAGGCCTGAGGTGTTGCGGACTACTGCAGCCGCTGCTGCTTGCGCACCTGGGTGCAACGGGGCAAGATACATTCATGAGCTGAGCGCGTCGACTGAGCACGGTGCACGGGCTGTCAGCGTGTGTTGCGTTTGCCACGCCCGGTCGCTTGCTATTGGGCTCAATCTCAACCTCCGCGGTGGGTGCAGGTGCGCTGCTGGGCGGCTACGAGAGCACCCGCTTCAAGACCAAGAAGAGCCCCACCGCCTCCAAGCTCGACACGCTGCACGTGAGTGTATGGCGGGCTGCGCCCGGCGTACGTATTCCGCACCACGGGGCTTTGCCTGTTCGCTGCCATGCCTGCTGCCGCAGTCGATCTTGGGTTCACTCCACACCAGTAAGGGCTGTGACATGCAGCTGCTGAGCGCTGCGGACCATGCCCAACCGCACGTGCACCGGGGGACCGCCCATTGCACCCTACCCGTCCATTCCACTCGCCCACGCTGCACCCGACGCCGCCTCGTTTCCTCCTCTCAAACAAATGGACGGACACCTTTAGGCACAAAAGCAAATTGTGTGAAAGCTAGGTTTGCCATTGGTAGCGGTATGTATACAGACGCGAAACCCGCCCTGCACCACCACCACCACCCCCGCCCCCAGATCCTGGCCGACGTGGATGAGGCTGTGGGCAAGGAGGCCGTGGCGCGCGGCGTGGCGGTGGCCAGCGGCAACCTGCTCACCCGGTAGGGGCACGGCTTCGGTGCCGTTGCGGTGTTGGCGCAAAGGGTTACGGCTTGTTTCATTCATGTAGGGCCTTGAGGACGTCCACGTGTGCCAACATGCCATTCTACTTCCCTTGCGCTGCAGCTACCTGGTGGAGGCCCCTCCCAACATCTGCACCCCCGGCCACCTGGCTGACACAGCCAAGTACCTGGCAGACAAGTTCCCAGACGTGTTCAGCCTCAGGGTAAGCCAGGAATACCGGTAGGCACCATGGAGCAATTGCATATGGTGTTCATGTACCGTTCAAGGCGAGGCGGACGATGACCACCTTGCAATACACGCTGTTTGCCACAGCACCGCCAGAGGCATTGCTTTTATACATGGCCCGTCCAGCACATCTGCTCACATGGGCCGTGGTGACGTCTTGATTTTTCTCCTGCTAAAGCTTAGGTGTTGCAAGTTGCTACCGCTAGCACGGTGCACAGGAAGCACGGGCAATCGACTCGTCCCCCTACATTTTTCATGGCTGCGCCCGCCCAGGTGTACGACAAGGCCGAGTGCGAGGCCATGGGCATGGGGCTGTTCCTGGGCGTGGCGGAGGCCAGCGCCGAGCCGCCGCACTTCATTCACCTCAAGTACAGCCCGCCGGGTGGGTAGCAGCTGCCATAAGCCCATGTCGCTATGTGCAGTCCTACACGCTGCCCTTGCCATCCGCTTCCGTACCTCAACCCTGGGCAGGCATGTATGCTTCTCGTTGCAGCACGGCGTTCAGCTGTGTGTGTGCCCGCCGTGGTGTGTGTGCTCTGGTCCTGTTCCCCCAGGCGGCAACGCCTCCCGCAAGCTGGGTGTGGTGGGCAAGGGCCTAACCTTCGACAGCGGCGGCTACAACCTCAAGGTAGGCGCACGGCGGGCTGGTGCAGGGTGCAGGTGTGAACGCACGCGTGTGTCGCTATATATTGTGCTACCCAGGACTTGGAGCGTTGCAACCCCATGAACTTGCGTACACACCGGGGTGTGTGAGTGGGTGGACGGTGTGCCCGGGCTCCGCGCATGGGCCGTGTATGCGGCTGTCCAACAGGCAACGCACAGCAACAATGCCATGCCCGGTCGCGCTGTACGGCTCGCTCAAAGGGTCTATTCCAATTTTGCCCAGTCGAACATGCCGTTGCTGGACGGAACTCGGTCTTCGTGAAATGTCATCATTTTCGGTCTCTTGCATGTGCCCTGCGTGCATTCCTGTCCGCCAGGCGGGCCCTGGCAGCATGATCGAGCTGATGAAGTTCGACATGGGAGGCGCGGGAGCCACGCTGGGGGCGGCCCGCATCCTCGGCGAGCTCAAGGTACCGTATGCCCTCGGGTGCACTCGTGGTGTTATATAGCAGAGAGGGAATCCATGAGCTTGAGGAGGACAGTACGGTAGCACGCACAGGGACCGTTGGATAGACTTGGTTGTGCGTGCAACCCTCGGCGAATAGCTGTGTGACGCGGGCTGGTTGGCCTCGACTGCGCCAACGGACGGCCAACCCTTAATATGGCTGCGCTACATGGGCGCTTATGTGGTAGCGACACCACGGTTGTGCTGGTCAAGCGGTGCTGACCGTGCCCCTCCCGCTCCTGTCACCCTCCTATACCGGCACCCCTTCCTGCGCAGCCCTCGGACGTGGAGGTGCACTTCATTGTGGCCGCCTGCGAGAACATGGTGGCGGGACAGGGCCTGCGCCCAGGCGACATCCTCACCTCCGCATCGGGTGGGTTGTTTTCGGAGCCTGTGACCCTCCCTCCACAAGACGCGGGCACTTGCATACTGTAAACCCGAAGTGCACCAACGCTCTCCTCATTGTTCTGCGCGGTGCAGGCATCCGGGTCCGCGCGACCGTGTACGGTACCCTCTTGTTATGCAGCAAGTTGACCAGCACAGCCAAGCCCTCTGAAGCAGCTGCGAACAGGCACAGTGTCACATGCGTGCGTGCCATGCCTTCGCTCTTTGTGTGCCCGCAGGCAAGACGGTGGAGGTGAACAACACGGACGCGGAGGGCCGCCTCACGCTGGCGGACGCCATGTGGTTTGCGCAGGTGCGGGGGTACGAGTAAAACGCAAGGTAACCGGGGGTGATTGGGCATTAGGTGGGATACGCGTAAAACGCGAGGTGGTGGGATGCTTGGTGGGGATGGGCTGAGTAGGAGATGTATTTGCCCTGCTATTGCAAGCTGAGGAGTGCATCACGCTGACGAGACGGCTGTACTGTGCAACCGCAATACATTTGCTCCGAGGCCCGAGCTCTGTCATGCCGTGGTGGTGTATTTCCTGCGCAACTGTACTCTGCGAGGACCTGCAGGCTAGCTAAGGAGCAGGTATGAGTCTCGTGCAAGCGCAACACTTGCTTCCCCGTTGCGCCCATGCTCCTCGCAGGAGAAGTGCGGTGTCACCACGCTCCTCGACGTTGCCACGCTCACGGGGGCCTGCATCGTAAGTGCTTGGCACCGCCTTTGCTGATCACCGTCGCACATGTTGCACACGCCAATCTTCTGCAACGTACGCTGTCTGCGATAAAATACCTTGCCAAGTCAATGTTCGCGGTGAGCTGCCGGTGATCACGCGACGCCGTGACGTCGTTGTCCGTGCAGGTTGCGCTGGGCACGCAGATCGCGGGCGTGTTCACGCCTTCCGACGCCCTCAATGCCTCCCTCATGGCCGCTTCCAAGGCGTCAGGTAAGCCTGCCACTGCAACAGCACTGCTGAACACGTCCTAGGCAACACAGTTCAGGCCTATGGCTCACGTTGCAAGCATACCTCCCCACCACACCTGCATCTGGTTCAAATGGCTCATTTGCGCCACGAGAACCCATTTCGACGCCCTTGCGTTCGATAGCAATATGTGCGTATGGAGTGCGCCATACACTTCCCCCTTCCCCAGCCCCCCGCCTTCCCCCATACTACTACCACCTCTTCCTCGCATTACTAGTACTTTGTTCCCCCGTGTAGGCGAGAAGCTGTGGCGGCTGCCCATGGAGAACGACTACTTCGACGACCTCAAAAGCGCTGTGGCGGACATGAAGAACACGGGCAGCAGGTAGGAGCCAACCAGTCGAACGAGGGACAGCCGGCCGGCACTGCCAGTTCCAGCACGCGGAGGCCGGTTTCCAGCCGCCCACCTGTGCGGCACGGCGCACGCGCGCCTAGTCGTCTCATCTGCCAGTCTCGTTCCCCTGCGCACACCGACTTGCCAGCTTGCCGCAACATCGTGGCCGCATGGCACGCCTGCCGCTGCACCCTCACCACCACCTCTCGTGTTGGCCGCCGCCAGGAACGCCGGCGCCATCACCGCTGCGCTGTTCCTCAAGCAGTACGTCAAGGAGGGCGTGGAGTGGGCGCACCTGGACGTGGCAGGTGGGCGTGGGCGTGGGTGCTGCTGAGGAGTAGCGCTTCAGCGCCGTTTACATCTGTGAACTTAACCATCTAGATGATCGGCACGCTCAGCCGCTTGCGTAGTAGCCGCATTGCCCAAGTCCGGCCCTGGTGCCCAGTAGACAGCGGTGTTTGTAACTTGACAATGCACCTGCTGGGACAACACTTCACCTGCCGCGACAGGCCCCGTGTGGAACGACAAGGCTGGCCAGCCCACCGGCTACGGGGCGGCCCTGCTGGCGGAGTGGGCCATTGCGCAGGGTGCGGCGGACAAGAGCTCGTGAGCGACCGACAGCGCGTGACAGACCTGACGTGACAGCTAGGTGCCATCTAGTGTGATTGACGCCAGTGGGCTGTGCGCGAACGACCCGTGTGCGAGCTACTGTGACGAGCTGTTGACGAGGGTGTGCTGACTGGTGGTTGGGCTTGCGACGAAGCTGTGCCTTTCGGTGGGGCCTCGAGTGCCCTGGCGACGTGAGGCTTCGTACCGTATTTGTTCGTGGTTGCTCACCCGTGGCCCACGGCGTGGGCTTGATGAACAGCACGCGGCATTTGCGTGCGACTCAGGGTACTGCATTTATCGTGGAGGCCTGGGTCTGCAGCGTTGCTGTGACGGTGCAACCGGGTGCGTTGATGTCGTGCCTCCTTGCTTACGCCGACCGCCCACAGCGGTGCCTTCACTCGGTTGGCAACTTGCTGGCGGAGGCACCTCTGGCACCAACCGATTACTGACCATGCACGACAACTCCTCCCTGTAATGCCTTACGGTCATACGCCCTTCAGCTGCCATGACGCTGGCGTGCCTACGAGCTTATGCAGTTATGCTGATGCTACCGGGACTCGTAGCGTACCAGATTCCTTCGGACCGGCTGGACTCGGCGAATGTGACTGGCACATGGGCGCTTGGGCGGTCCCATGCTGCCATACGGTTTGTGAGACCCAGGGTCGCGCCAGGCCACCAGCATCCAGCAGTCCTACCTCTGCTGGAAAGCTGGGGTAAAGCACTGCTTAAGCAGTCGCCGCCGTGGTTCCTACAGCGGTGCTCCCTGGGGCCCCTTGAAACATACCGATTCCAGGACCATGCCAAATGTGGCGGCCAGTTGGTTGTCACATTCCCTTCTGCACCGCTTGTGATCACTGCTAGGTATAGGCTGCATGCCCTAACGTTGTGTACGTTTACATTCGCAACAGCGTCCAGTATCGTCGTAGCACAGCCTGCAGGTCTCGTTAAACACATGTAACGTCAGCAGTGATGCCGCTGTCGGCCTAGAAACGACGTGACTGAGTCAACAGCACAAGGCAAGGCAGGAAACAAGACTACTCCTTGGGCACTGCACTAGACCAAAACGGTAAACCTCCGCAAAGCCCTACGACAGAAAAGCCGCCAAAGCCATGCCCAACTGCAACTTAGACCAGTGACCAGATGCTGGACCACTGAGAGCGCCATGGTACGCGCTTCTGTTAGCTAACGGGACGATGCCGCCTGCTCTGATTCACAAACCCGACAACCAACTGAATTTAGACAAAAGCCGCGTTGGCAACACAGGCCCCCCCTCTGGATGCTGGTAAGAGTATACTGCCAAACATGCTGCTAGCATGCCATTGACACACCAACCGGCACATCGTCTGCCGTACGTACGGCTTGCTTCATGCCTCAAAGGACATCCTCAACTGCATCAGGACGGCACGGCTTTCACTGAGACTGGTCCAGAATGCATCCACGACGCCCGACCCAAACCTGTCCCCCACGCCTTGCTCCTACCCAGCACGAACCCTCCGCCTCTTGTCCGCCCCCGAGCCTCCTGCGCCTCACAGGCCGAGCCCACGCATGCACGCGCTGTCGCCGTGCGTCCACGTGTAATGCCGCGCTCCGCACTGCCGCCCCCTCACGCCATCTTGGTGAAGCCGGTGATGGTCGCACGGCACATGGGGCACGCGTTCTCCTTGGCCCTGACGGTCTTGAGGCACTCCCCGCACAGCTCTATGTGCCCGCATGGGTGCAGCAGCACGTCCTTCTCGTGCTCCATGCACACAATGCACAGGTGCTCGTCGTCCTCCTCCTCGTGCGCCGGAGCCGCCGCCGCTGCCACCGGTGCCGGCGCCGCCGCTGCACCCGACACCGCCGCCACCGCGCGGCTGCGGTGGGCGCTGAAGGCAGCGGACAGCGCGTTGCGGCCGCCCGCGGGCGCCGCGGTGGGCACCGCAGCGGCGCCAGCGGCGATGGGGCGCGGCTGGCCCACAGGCACCAGGTTGGGCGCACCCACCACGGGCACACCCGGCATGGGGCGCGCCATCGGGCGGGGGCCGCCCGGCGCCGCCACCACCGGCGCCGCGACGGTGGGCGCCTGGTACACGGGCACGTTGACGCCGTTGAACACGTGCGTGCCGAGAGGGGCGGGGCGGGCGGCGGCAGGCGCCGCGGGGGCGGGGGCGGCTCCCGGCGCCCGGCCGAAGGCTGCGGCCAGGGCGGGGTTGATGAAGGCCATGGGGGGAGCATAGCCGGGAGCAGGGGCGGGGGCGGCTGCGGCAGGGGCGGGGGCGGCAGGAGCTGGCGCAGCGGGCGCCGACGCGGCGGCGGCAGCGGCCGCCTTCGCCGCCTGCTTGGCGGCCTTCTTCTCCGACTTGGCGGTGAGGGCCGGAGCAGGTGCTGGGGCTGCGGCGGGCGCAGCGGGAGCAGCCGCGGAGGTGCTGGCGCCAGAGTCAGCAGCGGCGGCGGGGGCGGCGGCGGCGGCGGGCTTGTCCTGCTTGGCGGGCTTCTCCTCCTGCTTGGCCGCCTTCTTGCCCTTCTTGCCGGCCGGCTCCGGCTCTGCCGGCTTCGGCGCCGGAGCAGGGGCCGGGGCCAGAGCCGGCTCGGGCTCCGGCTCGGGTGCCGGCGCGGGGGCGGGGGCGGGTGCTGCCGCGGCGGTGCTGGTGCTGGCGCCGTCGGGCTTCTCGGCCTCGTCGCCCGAGCCGCCCTCATCATCCGCCTTCTTGGCCGCCTTCTTCTCCTTCTTCTTCTCGTTCTTCTTCTTGGCCTTCTCCTTCTTCTTCTCCTCGGCCTCCTTGGCGGCCTTCTCCTTGGCCTCCATCGCCAGCAGCTCCTGGAACGCCTCCTCAGCCGCGCTGCAAGCACACCAAACAATGGCATGGCACACACGATCAGCAACACAACTTGGTTCACGTTGCTAGCTTCTGCCAATGTCACGTGCGCTGCAGCTACCGGTACCACACACCGCGACATGCCACGGTTGCCATGCAACCACGAAGACCAGCTGTCAAGCGCTGCAGCAGCGGACCAGCTCAAGCGTTGGACCCACCGCTTCTTCCGCTCCTCCTCCTCCGCCGCTGACGGCGCGGCGGCAGGTGCAGTAGCAGAGGCTGCTGCACCCTTCTTCTTCTTGCCGGTCGCCTCAGGAGCAGGCGCAGCCTCCTTGCCGGCAGCACGGCCTGCGGACGGCGGGCAACACAGAGCGCGTCAGGGAAGTTATGCGCATATGTCCGTGGCCCAACCTATGCCATGTGTGTCGGTCTTGCCTTCACATATACCAAGCCGCGCGGCGGTCACTGCGCCCGCAGTAACCTAGGTACATCGCATGCGAACGCCTCTTCATTAACCAATGGTGCACAACAGCTCTACAAATGGCGTTTGAGCGCTCACCGTCTCCGCCTGTCAGGTTGATGGTGCTGCCTGCGGCAGCAGCGCCGGCGGCTCCTGCTGCGGGAGCGGCGGCCGCTGGGGCAGCAGCGGCCGGCGCCGCCGCTGCAGGGGCTGCTGCCTCGGGGTTGGCGGCGCAGATGATCTCCTGGGCAATGCGGGCGGCCTCCGCGGCCGAGCACGCCTCGGGCACGGGCGGTGCGGCCTGCAGGTCGAGGTGTAGGGGACACGCTTACTGCACTGACACTTACATAGGCATGGGGGTGCGACCCCATCGCGATCCGTACGGTATGGCACCGCGAACCCCATGGCAGTACATGTACGGGTCAGGAGAGACCGCAAGGAAGACGCAGGTCACTGGCCAGAACGCACAGGGCAGTACGCCATGCTCATGGTAGACATGCCGCACATAGAACGCCGCTGTATGACCTATGGGTCCGTGGCTGTACATGTACGGTACCAATGCCGTACGGCCACCACCATGCACAGGGGTGACGCGTAACATACATACAACGTGAGGATGCAGTGCATATGCGACCAAAGCGGTGCACGAACGCTGTGTGTCCCGTGGGTCGGCCGAAGCCACTGCACACACCAGTCCCATGCGACTACCCACCGCCAGGAAGAGCTGGTGCGCATAGAACATGAAGTTCATGTCCTCCTCATCCTCCTCGTCATCATCGTCGTCGTAGTCATCGTCATCGCCTCCACCGCCGCCGCCACCGCCGTGGGGGTTGCCGTCGCCGCCGCCGTTCGCGACCAGGGGGCCGTTGCCACCGTTGGCCGCACCGCCCTCGTTAGCCCCGATACCCAACTCAGCTATGGCCGCTGCCACGCCGTCCGCGCCACCCGCCACCTGCACAGCGCCGTTGGCAGCCGGAACGCTGCGCAGCTGGTCGCGAGAGTCTTGGCCGTCTGTCTGCACGTCGGAAGCAGCTGCTGCGTTCTGGGAGTCCTTCGCTGCTGCTCCGCCGCTGTTCCCCTCTGCCGCGCCACCCGCAGGAGCCACGACAGTAGCTCGTGCCTTGCCCCCTTTCCCGTCAATCTCAATGTCGCCCTTGCTTGAGACTTTCGCTTTTAGCGGCTTGGCAGCCTTGCCGGAAGCCTCGGCCGCGTTCTCCACGTGCATATCCACAGCCGCGCCTGGCGCAACTTCCGCCATGGAAAGCAAACTTCAGGAACTGAATGAAAACTCCGAGGGCTGCGAGCTGATATCAGCTGTTGAGCCTCGTCCAAAGGCACGCAGACACCTGTCCAGGGCAAAAGGAAACAACACTGAGTTCAATATACTATCCTAACACATAGCATTGGTGCTAGTCCAGGCTTGGCAGCGCCGTGACAAGCCATACGTGACAAGACTTCTTCCCAAGACGGCGAAAGGCCTGGGACGGGTATCGCGTGTCGTATGGCATTGTTGAAGGTGAACACAATGGTCCAAGGCAGAAAAATGCAACGTTCGGGAAGGGCTCCTGTGTATGCCGCCTAAATGCTGCCGAACGGAAACACGGTGCGCCTCTTGCTGATCCAGACCGTTTGACTCTAACCAGCCCACGGCATGTACAATGCCCACCGAAGGGCAGCGCAGTGCGCTTCACACCTTTGAGCAACGCGTTGGAGTTTGGCGCTGAGCAACAAAATGCAGGACCAAGTGTTTGCGATTGGGCTGTGAGAGCTACAGTATGATGTATGTAAGGAATGAACACTCCTGCGAAAGCGTACAGACGCGTAGCGCACAGAGTAAAGTGCATGGGATCAATGACAATGGTGAATGCCGAGAGCAGCCAATGACCCATCGAAGCAATGCCGAGTGACCCAGAACCTGATAGCCTTTGCATAGTAGCGGGCTCGCGGGGGTTACGTCGCGTAAATGCCTAAAAGCAGGGCAGTCACGCGCCACGCCGGCACGCCTTGGGTGTGTCAGCTGGCACAGGCACAGTGCGTCGTCGTGGGCAAAACCCACAAGCCATGCAGCGCGGGCTACCTGCCACAGCCCATAGGCATACACGCGTTGTCTTAGCGCTGACACGCGTTGTCTTAGCGCTGACACGCGTTGTCTTGCGCTGACAAGCGTTGGCCTAGCACTGACAGGCGTTGGCCTAGCACTGCACTGCACTGTCTTAGCGCGGGTCAGCCATCTGCGAAACCTGGCTCTGCATACCTAAAGCTCTTGGCTCTGACACCTAGCCCCCTCGTGATAGCAGTCTGGAGGCACAGCGTGCCCACAAAGCCACAGCCACTAATGCCTGTACCCTGCCAGCCGGCCTCCGTGAGCCCCAAGCTTGGGAATCCTCACTGACGTGCCCCTGTTATAGGCAGCCTCTCAAACCGCTCAGCATACCCAATCATATTCGTCGGCTCGTTCACGGCACTGAGGTTATTACGGGGCGGCAGACTCTTGTGGCCCGCAACCGCCGTTCCCAAGGCAACCAGGTACCCACACTCCAACCTCTACGGTAATGAAAAGCCATATGCCCTGCTGATGTTACCGGTATTACGAGAGTAAGCAAGCCACATGCCAAATTTGGATGTACCGCACTGCGTATCCCTGGACTGAGTGCTTAGGTACACAGTTAGCAAGAATGGGCCAGCGAGCCACCGTACAGCGTGGATGGCCGCTGCAGTGCTGGAAATGGCCTGTCTGTCATGGTCAGCCAGAGGACGTGCGTCAAGGTCACCGTGTATGCATCATGCGGGCCTCGTAACAACAGCCTTGGAACTAGGTGGTGAGGCAGCACACTGAACCCCACCAATTCTCTATCCCCCGGGCGCTGCTCGTTTGAGCAAGCCTTCCTGTCCGGTACCGTCACAAGCCCACCCCACCCTCAGTGCTTTGAGGCCATGGCTGCCAGGGCTGCTGCCTCCAGTGCCGCCTGGTGCCGCTGCAGCCTCCGCAGGTCCGACTTCAACGTCGACTCAAACACGTACGGCGAATTCTGGTAACATACCTGCACGCCACAGGGCATTGCGAAAGCTTTGTAAGAGTCCAAGGGGCATCAGATTGGGACTTGGCCAACATGTGGGCGTCGGCCCACACACGAGGGCAGGCACACAAGGTTGTGGAGGTTGCGGGGCGCCTAGTGCCCAGGGCACTCGGTCGCAAGCACATTGCAGGGACTCACAAGGGTCCAGCCAATGCCCGCGAAAAGGGTCCGCAGGATGTTGAGCAGGTGCCAGATGGACAGCCGCCGCTTGAAGCCCGACGAGAAGGTCAGCTCGTAGAAGCGGGGGTTGCGGTTGCTCTCGTACGTCAGCTCGTCGTCCAGCGGCACACACAGCGTCTGGAGGCAAGCCGGTGGTGGTAGTGGCGGGGGCAGAGGGAAGGGTCACCGGTAACGTAAACGTGCGAGAAGCATGATGCGTCTAGCATGGCCAGGTCAGGACGCTGCGTGTCATGTCCGGCCCAGGACTCCATTTTGCTGCCAGCTTACCGTGCAGATGTATGCCGCCACGTAGAGCAGCATTTGCAAGTAGTCCACGGCGGCCAGCACGAGGAACCTGGGCTCGAAGTTCCTCAGCTTGTCGCGCGCTAACCTGTAGTGGAGGAGTGGCCACACCATGTAGGGGATGGACGTGGGGATGCTCCAGCCCTAGCAGCGGGGCGTGCACACGCATCCAAGAGCGTTGTGTTCGCTGTCCAGTGGCTGGGTGTGCTTAGGCCGTAACCCACCGGCTGGTGGACGCGATGACGGACACCACAGAAAGCGAGTAGTAGATGCGGGCGTTGTTCTGCGCAAGCGGCGCGTAGTACGACAGGAAGCCGATGAGGGTGCCGCCGCTGTAGAGCATGTAGGTCATGAAGAAGTTGAGCAGCGCAAAGCCGCCCAGCAGGCCCTGACAGGGGGTGTGTTGGGTTTGCGGGGCGGGTGAGTTGACACGGGGGACGACGAGGTTGGCCAAGGCACGTAGCAGGACCAGCGTGCAACACAGACTGACTTGTACGTGAAACCTCGCACAGCGGCCTCCTCCACGTCCAGCGCTTGCTCATGCACGTCAGTGTTGGTGCCCGCAGTGCTGGTGCTTCTGCCCGACTAGCATGTCGCTGCAAGACGGTAGGCCGCGCCGTGTGCAAGTGTGTATTGCAACCTCGCAGCCAGCCTTACCTGTGCGAAGAGGCCGAGGATGAAGAAGAAGTTGACCAGGAACACCAGGGTGCGGCGCAGCCGGCCCCGGAAGCCCTTGTCGTCCTCGTCGTCCTCCTCCTGCATGCCGCACAAGGTGGGAGGCCGCCAGCCAACGAGTTCAAGCACACTAAGCCTGCCCGCAAGCGGCCGGCGCCGCATGCTTGGTGCCAAGCTGTGGATACCTTGACCAGTGCAACCTCCCCCCGAGCTCCCATCCGCCCCAGCATCAACATGGCACGCGGCAAATGTTGTTCACAGGCTACTATTGCAGCACGTGGACGCCGTGCTCACCAGTAACCCTGCCTCCTTGCGGCGCAGCCAGCTCATGAGCTTCCTGCGGCTGCTGTGCAGCTTGTAGAACACGCCCGTGGTCTCGTCCTCGATGTACTGCCGGGCCCTGCGCCCGCCGTCGCCCTGGCCGCCCTCTGCATGGGTTGCCACGGCCACAGAAAGTGCTTCACCCGACTGAACGGCATGAATACGGCACAGCCTGCACACGCCTGATTGGCAAGCACGCATCAGGACGTAAGGCCAGTCGAGTCAGCCAGGTACATTAGGTGCCCGCCCAGCGCCCACCTGTCGATATGAGCATGCCTGTGTCCTCATCGTATACATACTTGTGGCCGGCAGGCTCCGGCTGGTCCCCCAGGTTCTGCTGCGCAGCCCGTTCCTGGAGTTAGCAGATAGGTGGGGCATGTCAAACATGTCAACCGTCCTGTCGGCAAATGGTTAGCATGAAGGGGAGCCGAAGAGGGGGTACAAAGCCACCTAGGAACATGTTCCGGCCCCATAGGTAAACCCTCACTCCGTACGCTACCAACACGGCTTCAGGGCCTCCCAGTACAAGCCATGGTACCCGGCATAGCTTCGACACACCCCAGCAAACGCTGCGCACCCGTGCCAGCTGCTCCTCCCGCTGCCGCCGCGCTGTCTCCGGGTCCACCCCCAGCTCCTCTGCGATGCCGTACTCGGCCTCATCCCCGCTCACGCCGCTGGCCTCCGAGCCGTCCTCGCCCTTGAGCGGCACAACCCCGCCGGGCAGCTCCTGCACGCATCAAGCCAGTGCGCTTGGCGGGCTTGGGAAGGGCTAGATATGTTTCACAGTACACACATGACAGGTTGAAGTGCGCCAGCTTGTCCGTGTAGATATGTCTGCGGCTCGATTGTACATCACACAAGGCCCCGAGCGCGCGTTAGGCTTAGGACACGCAGGCTGCGACTGGATGTGTCCAGCCCAGCCATTCGCAGCCAGACAGTTCACGCCTACCTGCTGGCTGGGCTCGAAGGGGTGCAGCAGCTCCTTGGGCACCTTGAGCTGCTCGTCCGCCAGAGCGAAGGGGTCCTCGTCGCCCTGGCTGAACGGGTCGCGCCGCCGCCGCCCGTCGACACCAAAAGCTGTAGAAGCAAAAGGGAGGAGTGCAAGGCGGAAGTTGCCACCGCATTGTCACTTCGCACGCACCAATCTACCAGCATACAAGGAGCAACTGACGAGATGGCGTGCTTAAATGTTGCTTGGTCCCCTGTGCACCACCCTGCCAGCCCCTACCCACCGTCGCTGTCCATCACAGGGTCCAGCCGCCGCCGTGCCCGCAGCGGCGGCAGGATACCCAGGCCGCGGGCAAGCGGGGACTTTGACCTCTCGCGCTCCCGCCTGCGCGCGACCTCGGCCGCCATGCCGAAGTCGGTGGCGAAGGGGTCTGGCGCTGCCCGGTTCTTCAGCTCCGCCACCAGGCCATAGTCCGGCTCAGGCAGGCCCTCCTGGTTGGCAGCCATCTCCATGACCGTGAAGGGGTCGAGCGGCGGCGGGTGCTGCCCGGGCCCTGCGGAGTCTGGCCGGGGAGACTCCCCCAGCCTCGCTGCACCCTGCAGGGACGGGCCCAGAGCCCGTCGGCTCGTACGCCCGCGCGGGGGCTGTGCGGAGATGAAGGCGCTAGGCTCCTGGTTGTGCAGCAGCTCCAGGGCCAGGCCGTACGGTCGCTCCCCGTCGACTGCTGGTGGGAGCTGCTGTGCAGGCCGCTGCATATGCCGCGACTCCTGCATGCCGAAGTCTCCACTGAAAGCCTGAGGGCCTTGTTGTTGGTGCGCTTCGGGTGGGCGTGCTGCGGATGGTGCCAAGACGCTGCGCGGTGCTCCCAGACGCGCCGGTGGGCGGCGAAGCTGACCATCCTCAGCACCTGCATTGCCGGGGTTTCCGTTGCTGACCAGCTCGGCCGCGAGCCCGTAGAGCGGAGCTGGCTGCTGGGCTTGTGGAGGGCCCACGGGAAAGGCTTGCTGGCTGGGGAGGAAGCCCTCGGGGCCAGAAACTCCAGCTCCAGCTTCCTGACCTGCTAAATACATGTCTCCGTATTGATCGTGCAGATTCCCCTGCCCGCCTTGGGCGCCAGGTAGGCTTTGCGGTCGCGGACGACCTGACATGGTGCTTGACTCGCGGACCGACGAATGCCCTTTTCCGGTTATATCCTAGATACTACGCACTATTCGTATGTCTCACGCATGGTATGTGACACCTGCTTCTTGGCATTCTGCTAGTCGTCAGCTGCCGTTTGGCAGCTGCTGGTAGCGCTTGGAGTATGGCTAGGTAAGCGATACTACAATTAGTAGCTATTGGTTGTATCTTCGCTTTGTCCTTGGCTCCCTACAACTCGGCTTGAACCAAACTTCAAATAATTTATGGGAAGCGCTCAGTCCAAAGGCATCGAGACGTCTCATACAGGTGTAAATGCAATCCGCGGTAGCCCAATTGAGAGCACCGCGTTGGGTCGGTGCGTAACAGTACAACAGCCCAGGCGCCAGGGGAGCTCCCCCGCTGCTCCCCTCAGGATGGCACGTGGAGTGTAAGGCGCGGAAGAGGGTGGCCATAGGCGTGTAAAAATGTTGCCTACGCGCAGCTGTTGCAATCTGGCATGTGAGCTCAAGAGGAGGTCGGGGGAGCTTAGGCGTATGGGGAGCAGCTCCTTGCGTTGAATACTTCGTTGGTTGGGCACAAGCATCATGCGTTCATGCCCTCATCCACCAGTTCCAGTAACAGTGTGCAGAAGGGAGAACTTGCTCGGGACACGCCTTGGGCTCGGATCCAGGCATACCGTAGTGGCACAAATTTAATTTGCGTTTTTGACAAGGGCCCCAGCAATTAATATTCCGTTTTGACAGGCACGTGTCGACCCACAAAACAGCGGCCGTATGGCCCCTATGAAGGGCCAAGGCACGCAGGACCAGCAGGAACAGAGCTTGTAGGGCCTTGCCAGGCACCCACAACACCGGCAGGGGTCTTAGGCAAGCTTTCTGGGCCTTTCCTAGTTACACCTCGGGAGCCGACAATTAATTGCACTTTTTGACAAACCCTCGGACAATTAATTTTTTTAATTGACAAGACCCCTGAGCAATTATTTTTGTCAATTAAATTTGTGCCACTACGGTAT
>VFQN01002475.1_pt1 | contig 28367 bp, 52 predicted proteins | sample 3512371 | NCBI WGS metagenome assembly VFQN01 (sample SAMN10412370, study PRJNA504923) | tailings metagenome | isolation source: Replicate 2 from Balatoc abandoned mine | place: Philippines: Itogon, Benguet | collected 2017-08-28
TGGAGCTGGCCGGCAACGCCGCTCGCGACAACAAGAAGAACCGCATCGTGCCTCGTCACATCCAGCTGGCCATCCGCAACGACGAGGAGCTGGGCAAGCTGCTGGGCGAGGTGACCATCGCTTCCGGCGGTGTGCTGCCCAACATCCACGCCGTGCTGCTGCCCAAGAAGTCCAAGGGCGGCAAGGCCGAGGACGGCAGCGCCCCCGTGTAAACGCGCCACAGCTGACGGCACGTGACTGCAACGTACCAACCTTAACCCGGTGTTTATCAACACCACCTTACACCAAGGATTACGATGCGATCACCCTAACAAGCACTCCAGTTGGAGGCTGCACTCACGTCTGCTCGACGTCAACATCACACACATCGAACCCTGCCACATCACACAGCCTCGTACGGTCCCCGGTTGGCAACCGTGTGCCCCTTGCCTTGCGCTCCATGACATGTGCTGAGCCTGCGGCCAACTTAAGACTCCTCACCCGACTCCCCTATCACCGTAATTTACATCAACACCACCTCGCACTAGCGTTTGTTACCCTGTTGTTTGTTGCCTTGTTGACCCCCTTGCCTGTTGGTGCCACAACTTCGACTAGTCAACCAGGCACTGCACAAGCCCAACTCCGTCCCTTCCGCTGCGTACACGAGGCTCTACAGGCGCTAGCACCGTGCATGCTCCGTTGCTTACTGTGTACCAAGCAAGCACATGCTCCGTTGCTTACTGTGTACCATGTGAGCCCGGACGATGCATGTGACTGTGCATGCACTCTTGCGAGCGAGACGTTCGTGCCCCTTGAACCTGGTGCATTACTGGTACTACAATATTGCCGCCCAAAATGTGCTGTCATCCCTCGCCTGTCACCACACACATTGCGCATGAGCAGCAACCGATTGCCCACGAAAACCAGCGTGGACCCGCCACCACTCAACACACAGCGGCTCCTGGAAGGTTCTCGTACACGTATATTCGGCCGTCGAACCCTGCCACCAGGATGAGCGCCCCCAGCAACGACGCTGTGGGGACAGTCGCCGTCACGCCACCAGCCAAGAGCTCCGCGGCGCGCCCCAGCCTGCGCATTGCCGACCCACAGCGGTGCTGGTTACGGTATAATGGATGAGGATCAAGCGCGCGACTGATGCTCCAGCGTTGGTTTCGTCCTCAAAAACGGGGCACGCCACTGCGTCCAGTGTGCCCTCTTGCGCAAGAGGCTCCCTCCGTGCAGGCCTGAAAATGCCTGGTATTGCTTCCTTGCCATGGGCCACTTTTGTAGACTGCCTCGACCTCCCGTCTCCCCCGCCCGCATACCCACCTGCATACATCCGGCGCAACGACGGCAACAGTGACGGTCTGCTCCGGCGTTTCAAAGCACTCGTAGGTGGTTTCCTTTGCCTTGCCACGTGGCAGCGCCGCCCTGCCCTTGGCGCTGTGCGTGGGGCCCAGCATGGGCGCACCGCCGTCCCCGTGCTGCTGATGGCCCTCATCCGGTGCCGCTGCTGCTGCTGCTGCTGCTGCTAATGATGATGTGGGCGCCGTGCTGCTTGCCAGGCCGGGCGCGGAGGAGGCGGTCCCGGGCAGGCTGCCCGGCAGCCTGGAGCGCTGCGGCGGCAGGCCCGTCTCCCACACGTACACCCAGCCGTCGTCCGAGCCGCAGATGAGGTGCGCACAGTTCGGAGACAGCGACGCAGCGGTCTGGGTGCGAGATAAGGTAAGTGGCAGCGACGGTGGGCAGGAGGGCATAACAGCGCTTAGCCGCGTAGACAATGGACTGTTGCTATGTTTTGTGCTACTTATCACGAAGGTGCTAATCCCTCGCGGTGTGGACCCCTGTCTGCGCGTCGCAGTGCAACGCTACCCCGTACAGTACAGTACAGGCCCACGCCCGCACCTGGGTGTTGGACAGCCGGTGCCCCTTGAACTTGCGCTCCTGCACACAGCGGCACAGGAACCCGTCAATGAATGCACTTTAGGGGCACGCCCAGCTTTGCAACGCCACCACCCTCGTCCTGCACCGGCCTTGCATCACTCCACTAAGGCCCCTCAGGTGCGCGGCAGTTGGCACTCGCCACTTCCGCCTCGCCCGCCCTCCGCTTATGGAATTGGCACTTGTTCCTTGAAGCCGCAACACCATTTGCCCCCTTAAGGCAGGTTGGCCCAATGTACTTGCAATATGCTCCGATTGCCCAACCCCAGCCCACCTGCAAGTACCCCACGAAGAGGCGGATGCGGCTGTCTGCGCTGGTGATGACGTACACCATCTCATTGCCGTACGGCCCCTGGACCAGCGGTGCCTGCACCAGGCCCGTCACCTTGCGGCCGTTGCTGCCTGCGCTCTTGACATCGATCTGCGCCACGCTCTCCAATGCCTGCCAGGAGCAACAACCACGCACGATTACAGCCGCCGCCGGCGCAGCCACCGCCCCGTTTGCGCCTGTCCGGCGTCAGCCGGTCACTGCAGCCACTGCCTGGACCTGCTGCTCCCGTGATAACCCTCACAACAGTGCTTGCCGACCATGAGCAAGCCCAAATGCAGGGCCGCACCTACACAAGCTGCAATGCGGTACCATGGTCGGGTGCAACGTGCAGGGTGCAACGTGCAGGGTGCAACGTGCAGGGTGCAACGTGCAGGGTGCCTACGCAACGCAGCCGCCCTGGAGTACCAAGGTGCCCAGTCCCACGCCCGCCGCACCTGGCCGTTGAACTCGTAGTGCCGCGCCCTCCCCCGCAGCGTGCCCACCACCAGCCGCTGCCCGTGCGGCGCGCCGAACAGCACCCGCGTGACCACGTCCTGCTGCACCGTGGCCGCGCACAGCACCGCGCCGGCGGGCACGCTCCACACGCGCACCTGCGCAGCGCAACGCACGGAGGCGTGAGGCGGAGCACAGGAGTTTAGCATGGTGTGAAAGGGTGAGTGGCATGCAGCCTGTATGCGCGCACTGCAAATGCCGTGACCGGGTTTAGCCGTTTTCCACGGCGCTCACAGGTGTTCCGTCGTATGTCAGCGGTGGCGGACAGGCGCGGACACAGCAATCGGGCAGCGCACGGCTCTTCCCACATCTCCGCCTTGCTCACACGTACCGTATACACTCTTGACCCCCCACCCAGCGCCTTCACCAAGCTCATATCCCTATGCACCCGATCCACCATCTACGCGCCTCTACCCCGTGGAAGACCGCCGCCCCGCCCCCTTACGCGCACCCCCTAGGCTTGCTGCTGCCCCACCTTTCCGTCCGCGCATCCCGTGGCGATGAGCTTGGGGTCCCTCGGGTGGAAGGCGCAGCTCGTGACGAAGTCGGGGTGCGGGAAGGCGCGCAGGCACTCCCCGGGCGCGGCCTCCACCGTCCACAGTCGGGCGGTGGTGTCTGCGCTGGCGGTGAGCAGCAGGCGGCAGCGGGACCAGGCCAGGTCCAGGATGTCCGCCTTGTGGCCCGCCAAGGTCATGAGGGGGCTTGGGGACAGCAGCGGGGGGCGCGGGGAGGCCCCGGGCTGGCTGGAGGAGGAGGGGGAGGAGGCGGAGGGGGAGGAGGGGGCGGGCCCGGCCAGGTTGGGCGCGGAGGCCGCGCGGGCGTCGAGGGGCGCGGAGACTTGGGAGGACGGTTGGGGCCTGCAGGTGGAGTGTGTTTTGGGTGCTGTAAGCAAGGTCTTGTTGGCTGGGAGGGTGCAACGAGCAAGCGTGCCGGCGGCCGGCTTTGCATAACGCTTGTCCGCATTGTACATCAGAAGCCCCAAGCATGCTTGCCGGCAGATGTAAGACTGGAGTTGTGAAGTGTGCACCCCTCCGGGCCCGCTTACCCTGCGGCTGCCGGGCCCCAGTACACGCTCCACACGCGCAGCACTCCGTCCCGCCCCCCGCTAGCCAGCAGCCGCGCGTCCGCGCTGAAGCGCATGGCCCACACCACACCGTCGTGGCCGAACACCTCCTGCACCATCACCACCTGCACCCAGCAGCACAGCGCTCGCAGCTTGTAGTCACAGCTGCAGCTGCAGATGGTCAGCATTGCAAAGCAGCGCCAGAACGAGGGTGTTACTAAGTAGCGTAAGAGCCACGTCAGCGCCAGAAGCAGACCACCTTGAGGTTTTGGCGCCATGGCCGGTGGGCCAGCAGTCGTGCATCAGGTGCTGGTGGTCAGCGTACTCCACAGCACACAGGACATGTCAACCTAGCACCGCATCTTGATACACAGGGTGTAAGCAGGTGCACAGCAGTGCAGGCAGGTAACATACCTGGCCCCTGTCCTTGTCCTCTCACCTGCTGCAGCTGCCTCAGCGCGGGCTTGCGTGATCCCGCTACCCGCGCTGGTTGGTTCAGGAAGGAGTGGCCTGACTGCGGAAGGAATGAAGACGTGCGGCGGAGGGGTGGATGTAATTCTGGTGAGGTCACGTGCACGATGCATGCGGCTTGCTTGCAGACGGACAAGGCTAGTCGCTTTCCGCTCTTTACCCTCACACAATTCCAGCCAACACGGCACTCGCCCTTCCGACAAAAACGAGTGCCCGCTATCATCTAACAACGATCTCATACGGCCAGCCGGCCGCTCCCATCCAGAGAGACGCACGTGATCAGCGGCCCCAAGCACCCTTTGCCCACCATCCACCCACCGGCACGGCCCTGCTGGACAGCTCCACCTCCTCCCGGGGGTCGCCCCGCAGCAGGGGCTCCCGCAGCAGCTCCAGCACCTGCTCCTCCTCCCCCGCCAGGCCCCGCCCCCTGTCCACATCCCGCTCGCCGCGCCCACCCGACGCCACACCCGCGCCCTCCCTGGACACGCCCACGCCCACGCCCCTGGCAGGTGCGCTCGCCGCCCCGGGCAGCGGAACGCCGTCGCTGCTCATCGGATCTATACCGCCAGGCCCCGGGCTCCCCGCTGCAACCGCCGCAGCGCGCGTGTCCCTTGGCGAAGAGGCAGTCCCAGCCGCTGCACCCCGTCCCAGTCCAGCGCCTGGGGGCGCGGTGAAGGCGGTCGGCAGGTACGGGTCTAGCGCAGGAGAGCCCTGGTCCGACGCCGGGTATGGCTGGGCGGGGCTAGGGGTGCTCGCCTCTGCCGTGCTGTGCCGTTGGCGCAGAAGCTGCGCGTCCGGACGAGGATCAGGCGAGCAAGCCGCCGAGCCAGGAGGCCGGCCAGACCCATACCCAGCAGCGTCGCTGGGCGGTGACCTCTCCACCGTACACGCAGAAGTCAGCATATCCAGGGGCGGCGACCCGAAAGCGCCTGGCGCGGGTGGCTGAGCGCTAGGAGCCTCAGGACATGGGCTGTCGGAATCAGCTACGGCGGCGGCTGGCGGGTGCCTGTCCGGTGATGCGGCAGCAACATCGCCGGATACCGCGTGTGCAAGTGGCTGGCTGCTAGTGCTGCTGCTGGCTAGGTGGACTGGGGCAGCAGATTGCAAATTGCTGCCTTTAGCGTGAAGGTCCATGCTCCCCATGTCCATCGACCGCCGCTGCTGATGCTGCTGATACGCATGCTGCTGTTGCTGCATTTGCTGCTGCTGGTGCTGCTGTGCAGCCGCTGCAGCTGCAGCCATGGCAGCGGCCTGCCCCTCCAATGCCATGCTGCGCCGTGCCGCCAGGCCCTGGCTGAGTGGGGCCAGCTGCAGCGGTGCGTCCGCCGCTTGCTGATGCTGCTGCAGCTCCCGGCTGCGCTCCTGCTTGTGCTCCTCGATCCGCTCCTTGACGGTGGCCAGCGTGCTCTTGGCCCTGGGCACCACCACATCACCACAGCAGTGCAGCGTCAGCACTAAGCACTGCGCAGCTGCTGTGCGACATTAGCATGTGCATTCCTCCAAAGTTCTACGAGTTCATTACTCCGGACCCTAGCAAAATGTGCGGCGCGAGGGGTAACTGGGACCCGCAAACAGCTCACCAGTTCTTGAACTTCTTGGCGGCCACGCCAGCCTTCTTCCGGCTGCCGTCCGGCCCTGGCGGGGCCTGCGGGAGCAGGACGTGCACACAACATGCACAGGCATGTGGCCCATCCGCAACACTCTGCCTGGTTGCTGGTACCAGTGTCACTCTTGACGTGCGGCAGTCTCCAGGAGTGGCAGAGTGTGGTTGCGCCACGTGCTCAATCTCCACAACGCCTGCCAACCCAGGGGCGCACCTCGTCATCGCTGCCATCCTCGGCCCCTGCCCCCGAGGCCTGGTCCTGCATGCGTCCCGGCTGGCCGGGCCGCTTGTTAGGGCTCAGGGCCGCTGCGGCCCCACGTGCGAGCGGGGCCTGCGACGCCCCCTGCGAGTGTAGTGGGTCCTGGTCTGAGAAGCTCCTCCGCTTAGCAGCCGCTTTAGCTTGCTCCCGCTGCATGTACTCATCGATGGTGTAGTACAACCCTGTGTCGAGGTCCTTGATCTTTGTGGCATCGGGTACTGAGGACCCCGGGGAAGCCATGGTGTGAACCTGCTAAGGCGTCGTTGGCCCCCGCTGCCTGGCACTCTTGCTGCTAGGCCATTGTACGGAGCTGGAGGTAGCCGAGCTGCCGAGCGCCCAGCACCACGCTAGCGGCGGAGGCTCCCCATGTGGGTAGGGTGGTAGCAGTGTGCTGGCTGGTATCCGTCTGAGTCTTGCGGGGCCAAGGTTGCTGATGCTGTCAAGTAAGATAAACCGTAAAAGCGCAAGCGCGCGGCAATGAACTAGCCTTCGTTCCAGCCTCGGTTCGGAGGGGTGTCCCCAGCGAGTGCGGGACGCCGCTGGTCCTCGCGCGTGTCAAGCAGCGTAACAACACGTTGTCTCACAGTGTGTATAGTGAGGATCCAATGTGCTAGGCAGAGGAAGACAGGACCCACGAGACCCGTGCGAGCCGTGCTTCTCCTCCAAGGTTGCCTGTAGTAATGCGTCGGATACTGTATATGTATCACTGCATGTGCAAACAGCTGTGACATGTCTCGCAAGTCATGTTCTCGTTCATGGTTCATGGCTCCAACCAACTACTAACCCAATGCCCAGCGAAGCAGCACCGTATGCATGTTGCACAGCGTTATGCATAACCTTGGGCACACTTGTTCTGCATCACCACCTCTTCAACATTATGATATCATAGGTTCTTTATGCGACGACTGAGCTGAGTTGATGGACACACCAAGCCAACACCAAAGCCAACGCCTTGCAACAATAGGAATGACTAGCAAACCCTGCTCTTATGACACTTGGGAGGCATAATGCAGCTTGTGCCGGGCCCGCTCCGCTCCGGCAGTAGCGGCAGTAGACGCGGGAGTGGCAGCTTGGCTAGATATGGACTTGCCGCTGGCCTCACGCTTGTTGCCGTCGTCAATTTCCTGTACATATGGCCAAATCATGCCCCTAACAGTAAATTGGTCTCTCCTGCGGCGGCCGCATCTGGCCCCAAGGCAGACACAGCTGCCCCGCTGCAGCTGGCACGCAAGCAGCTGAACAAGGGACAACGCCTATCCGAGGACACTCAACCCGACCTTCGAATACACCTGCATTGCGCGGATGTCGCCTCGGACTGCGACAAGCAGTAAGAAGGGCCTGGGACTGACATACAGGTTGCCGGTGTTGGGTGGCTCGGCCATGATGCGACTCTTCATGCAGTCATGCATACCAGCAGCAGTAATCCTGGGGCACTGGTACATCGACGCTGTAGCTGTTTCGGTTACAGGCATTCCCTGCATCACATGACCCCCTTGTTGGGAAGGCTCCGTTGTCGTGCCGCACACTTCATGCACCACCGACACGTCCCCCTTCTCGCCCCCTCCCCGCCCCTCCCCTGCAGGCGCCACGCCGGGAACTGCAGCACGCACTTGCTCCATGACTTCCATAGCTGCATGGTAAGCATGAACGGGATTGCGCGCCGCACCCGTCAGGCGTGACACTGTCTCGCACGACTGGCACAGGGTGCCTCTGTCAGGCCCCGTTAGCTTCCGACACGCTTCCTCAGCCTGCGTCCGTACATCAGCAGCTCCGTCCTCACCCTACGCTGCGGCGTCCTCGAGGGCTTGCCCCTAGCCACAATCTGATACTCACACGCCGCCTGTGGCACGGCGCGCTGTCTGTAACACACAGCCGCCGCGTTGACGTTCCCCCGGTCGCAGTCCACGTGCCGCGTGTGCCCGGCGCTGGCGGGTGCAGTGCGTTCCTCCCTGGGGCTGGCGGCAGGGCAGCTGGTGGTGGTGGCCTCGGGCGCGCCGCCCTGCGCCGACGAGCGGGCCGACTGCGGGCAGCTGGTGCCCGAGCTGTGCGCCACGGGGGACGAGAAGTTGATCAGCGGGTGCAAGGTGAGGGGGCGAATGGCAAGGCAAGGAGCAGCAGGCAGCGGCAGCGGACCTGATGCCTTGATGCACAGCCTTGTGAGTGTCTCAAATTTAACCTTGGAACCCTGACCACGATGCTCAGCTGCACACCCTGTGAGCATACCGTTACTTTGCCAGCCGGACCAGCGTTTGGCCCTCAAAGTCAACAGCCGCTGCGTTCGCGTACATTTCATGCCGTCATGCGTTCACCTGCTGCTGCGCTGCTGCCCAGGCCACGTGCGGCGCCTGCCTTCCCGCCCCCTCCGGCCCCCCGCTGTCCCCCTCTGACTGCTACGACGCGGCGGACATGTGCGGCTGGTGGGCAGCGGGGGAGCGGCGGCTGTGCGAGCGTGCAGCTGAGGACATGCAGCGCTACTGGTGGGTGGCGGCGGCCTGCAGGCGCAGCTGTGGCCTGTGCACGCCCGGGCCGGAGCAGCAGCAGCGGGAGGAGGCCCAGCGGGGCGCGTTGGGCAAGGAGCAGGGTAAGTGGGTGCGGCACTTGGGGGTGAGTCCTGTGCACCGTACAGTGTTGTGTCTGGGGGCTGCCAAGAGGGTGGTTCGGGGCACAGGGCGGTGAGGGGCGGACGCCAATTGTGCTGGAGAGAGGCTTCCTGGCCGAGCCTCCGGGCAGCCTTCTGATAATGCAAGACCGCACTTGGCCTCTTAAGTCGCAAGCGGCCATGTTGCACGGCTGCTACCGAGGCCTTGGGTCTGCGGGCATGGTCCAACATGTATGCCAAGTAGTGTTGCCGCCCACGGTTGCCACTCGATTACACCACCTGCATGTCTCTGCAGACGGCGGCACGCCCAGCTACCGGCCCAACAACACCACGCTGTTCGCGCTGGCGTCGGCGCTGCGGCACGGGGTGCAGGTGGGCGAGGCGGCGGACGGCTCCCCAACCGTCGCGGTCTTCGAGCCGCTGCCACTGCCGCAGGGAGGGGACGCGCCGGCCTGCCGCGACAAGCAGGTGAGGGGGCGCAAGGGAGCCCGTTGTGGGGTGGGCTGTAGGGCTTTCACACTGGGGGGTGCGTGCGGGCCTGTGCACCCGACGCGGCGCGCTCGCTCTTGCTTCAGTTAAAGCTGCAGCGTACCGATGTAGGTTACAGTCAGATCGCTGGCTGGATAACCATGTTTTCCTCATCTGCACCGCCTTCTCCTGCAGGTCCAGTGCCCGATGTGGAAGGCGGCTGGCGAGGTGGGTCTTATTTGATGGTACAAAGTAGGCCCCCTGCAGTGCCGTCGCGCCGAATCACGCGAGCAACCATGACAGACCGTATCCTTGCGGAATGAGGCCGTCGCTGCAAGCTGAACTCACAAACCTCGCCGTCCCATTCACCTGCACCTGTGCCCACCACTCCCGCCGCCCTCCTCGCTGCCCCCTTGCCCGCGCAGTGCACCAAGAACTCCGGCTTCATGTCGGATAAGTGCCCCGTATCGTGCGGCACGTGCCCCGTGCTGCTCAACCTGCCCAACCCGCTGGCCAGGGTGAGCGTGCGTTGGGCATCCCGCAAGCCCACCGGCCTCCAAAGCCGCTGACAGGCCTGCGGCACAGCTCCCTGTAACACCTAACGCAAGCAGCTGCGTCCGTACACGTAACCCTGCCCCGCTCGCCGCCCTGGGTTTGCGTATTGGCCCTGCCCTGCCAAGCCCAGCAGCAACCCTCCCAACTCCCTCCCCTACCCGGCACCCGCGGTCCTTGCCCAGGTCCGCCTCAACAACGGCCTGCTGATGCCCACGGTGGGCTACGGCTGCGCTGGCCTGGGTGACGCCGCCTCCCAGACCGTGCGCTGGGCGCTGGAGGCGGGGTACCGCCACCTGGACAGCGCGCAGGCCAGGGAGTGGTACCGAGAGGACCTGGTGGGAACGGCGCTGGGCCAGCACCTGGCGGAGCAGGGGCAGCAGGGGCAGGGTCAGCCGCAAGGGGGAGGTCTGGGGCTGCGGGGAGGGGGCACAGGGAGAAAGGGACCGGGCGGGGGCGTCGGGGGTGCGTGGGTGCGGGGCGGGCCGGCGCGGCGGCGCGAGGATGTGTTCGTCACCAGCAAGCTGCACCCGAGGCACCTTGGGTTCGACGTGACGCTGAGGCAGTTCAACCAGACGCTGAAAGGTGCGGAGAGGACGGTTTGGAGGGGTCAGCATTGTGTGCGTGGGACGGTCGGAGGCGTGCGAGCGCCTCTACGGGTTGCGTCCCAGGGTAATGGGTCCGCGAACTATCAAGTAATGAGCTCATGACACTGCAGGGCACACGAAGAGTGTGTAGCGGGTGCGGTGCGGGATGTAGGCAAAATAGGCCTGATACAGTTGCAAGCATACAGGAATAGCAGACAGGGTGAGGCGAGGCAAGGCAGGAAAGCGGCAGGTCGGTGGCTGTGGTCGCGATCGCTGTTTCTGAAACGCTGAGGTACTTAGCTGCAATAGAAAGCCGGCTGTGTCGGTTGCCCCCCGGCACACGCAGGACCAGATCGTGCGTGCTCACGCTTGCAGGATGCATCGCAGTGGGCGAGAAGTAGGAGTGTCTGTCGGACAGCTGCGCGTCTTCACGCACACTGCAGCGCGTTCCCAGGCGAGGCTACATGCTCGCATGCTGAGGCTCCCTCCTGATCTTGCATGTTCCCTTGTGCACGCCTCCCTTGTGCACCTCGCGATCTTACCTTTACCTCGTCCCCCCTGGCGGCGGCCCCAGACCTCAACACCAGCTACGTGGACCTGTTCCTGCTGCACTACCCCGACTGCTGGGGGGACCTGTGCGGGGGCGACAAGCCCAAGGGCACCTTCCTGGACAGCTGGCGGGCCCTGGAGCAGCTGTACGACAAGGGGCTGGCGCGGGCCATAGGTGGGTCACCGCTGGTAAGCGCCCAACAGCCATGCTGCCTGGCGCACGTCCCTCGTTCCCTTGTACCGCACTGGAACGCTCTGGCACGGCTGGCATCACTAGTATGGCCTGTCCGCCCTAGCACGTGCACGTCGCTTTCAGTGGAAGAGGCATTTCCCGGTCCCTGTGCCACTAACCCATTATGTCTGAGCCTAGGACGAGTGTCATGCTGTTGCTGTCATGCAGGCGTGAGCAACTTCATGCCCCACCAGCTGCAGCAGCTGCTGGCCGCTGCCCGCGTACGGCCGGCGGTGCTGCAGGTGCACGTGGACCCGCTGGACCACGCGCAGGTGGGTACCACGGCGAGATGTTTAAGTGCAGGCTAAACGGGAAGCCGAGGTGTTGTTAGGCGGGTCACAAGTCGCAGGTCGTACGGTCATATGCACGTTTAGCTGTAACACTGCAGCTGCACTGGGCCTCGGCCCTCTTTCCGGCAACGTCACTCCTTACCTGGCGCTCTGTCATACGCCGCTCGTGCACCCACGAGTCCGTAAGCAACCTGCACACTACATGCCCCTCAAAGTCATTCCTTTCAGGTCCTCCCTGACCTTCTGCCACCCCCAAACGCTGCCTCCACTCCCACCCCACAGGCCCTGCAGGACATGTGCCGCGAGCAGGGCCTGGTGTTGACCGCCTACAGCACGTTGGGCACGCAGTGGGGCTCCGGCAAGAACCCCGTGCTGGGCAGCCCCGTCCTGCAGCGCATCGGGCGCCAGGTGGGCGGCCGCAGCGCGGCGCAGGTGGCGCTGCGCTGGGCGCTGCAGCAGGGGCTGGCGGTGCTGCCGCGCTCGTCCAACAGGGAGCGCATCGCGCAGAACCTGGTGCTGTACGACTGGGGGCTGGGCCCGGAGCAGATGCTGGAGGTGGCGGCGCTAAGGCCGGGCGGCGGGGAATGAGGGGCTGGACGGGGGTCAGGGTTTGTAGAGATGCCTTTACAATGTTTGGGACGCAAACCTCGGATACAGACAGGGGGAAAGGGTCTGTGGGCTGTGGCGCGGTGAGCGTGTGGGAGGGAATGGCAGTGCACCAAACGTGCGGCAGGTTGCGCGTGCATGTGGCGCTAGTTCCGCTACGAGCAGTGGGTTCTGCATGAGAGCAGGATTTAGCTAGTATGGGTTTGGGAAGGAGCCTGCTGGCCGGGCATGGGCTGAGACGAAAGGTAGCCCCAAGTGGCATGAGGTAGCGCGGCTGGCCGCACGGACGCTGAGGAACATGGCAGGTGTTTAGGGAGAATCTGTTGGATGGCGTCGGTGGCATATGCCCGGGGATTGGGTGGATATGCCCAGGGCGCGTCAGGGAGGGCCACGAGCAATTCCGCTGATGCGGGCGGGCGGGCAGGCGGAGAGTGCCTGGCAGTGAGGGGACGATCAAGTGATTGGAGTACCGGTACCAGCATTCCCCACCGCCTACCTACCATGCTGGCAGCGCTGCTACAGGGTTGTTCTCATAGGCAGGTGTGACCTGACAGCGGTGGTAAAGGGTTGTGGAGATTGCTGCTGAAGCAGAGGTGCAGGGCTAGCGTGCATAGCCCGCCGCTGCTGTCAGTCATGTCGGGTACCGTAAGCCACCGAGTACAAATGCAGTTGCACTCGTGTGCCTGGTTCTCTGCCACGTGTAAACCCCGAAGCGCTGCGATGCCCCTGTCGACCACATAGAAGCCTTCGGGAGCCGGTGAGCCAGGCACGACAGCCCAACCAAGTCTAACAGCAAGCCGCTGTTACAGCTTTCCCCAGCGCTCATGTCTGGCGTTGGGACAGTTGGGGTCCACTGCCACTGCAACGTCCGGTAGTACCTCGCACGCCAGGCCACCAAGGCACTGCAACACTGCTAATGCGCCACTGCCAATCCCTTGCCTAGGCTCTCAACCCACCGTTCCAGTCATATGCACAGCCACTTCGCACAGGTCACGTGACTCATGCCTGCCAGCACGCCACCCCCGCCAACGAGACCGCCCCTCCTGGGTTGCAACGCCAAGCGGCTGCTGGCATTCCTCGGTGCATTGAAGAGCTCAAAGAGCACCGCGCCCTAGTACCACTCCATTTTCTGGGCCGCCCGGCCTGCAAAAGCACTCCCACAGGAAACATTCTACAGCAGGAGCAGCCGTGCGCACCGCACGACACAGCCACAGCCCCTCCCTCCCGACAGCTGCTGCCGCTGCTGCGGTTCCGCTGCCGCCGTCGCCTGACTCCAGTGCATCGAATGTAAGGACCGCCAGTGATCTCATGGCCCGAAGATGGCCTCGCCGAAGTTCCTGAAGACCACGACCGCCCCGAGGAAGATGCCTGCTGCGCGGGCTAGCCGGAGGTTTGCCTCAAACTTTGCCTTGTTGTTATACTCCTCCTTGAGCCAGTCTTGCCAGGTCCCGCTCTTACGGGTGGGTGCCACTGCGAACATAGTGATGAGCCGGCGGAAGGATACACAATGGCAGGAACGGAGCTGAACTGTTGGATCAACAAGGACAAAGATGTTGGCTACGATGTGGAGGATTGGCCAGCTTCAGGACATCCCCTGTGTGTGCGACGCCCGATGCAACACCTGGGGTGACCATGGGTCACAACCGTCTGTACCCACTCGCGAAGGAGCTGACCCTACTACCCCAGCTGATGTCGTGTGACTATGTTTGGCTTCTTTCTGACACGTACCACGTAAAGTGAAACAACATATGACATGACAGTCCTGACTACAATAGAAGCCGTTTTATAATTCGATTATTGATTGCATGCTGCGGCTACAACGCTAGGCCCTTGTGGGGGACGCGCGGACCACTGCTGCATGGCTCCATTGCCCCCTCTGACAGGGAGCGCTGCTCAGTATGGCAGCAACTCGCGCGAGGAAAGGGATGAACAGAAAACTCCTAAAATCAATGCGCTGCCCCTAGTACTGTCAAGTACGAGTCGAGCGGGGACCCCGACCCAAGGCTCAGGTGCGCGACATGTGCGCTTCGCAACCCGAAAGGCTCCAGGCCACCTGGTGTGCATGGCAGAGGGGTGAGGTTCTAAACACCAAGAACATTTCTGCGCTAACCCCTAACTCACAGCCGCCCGGTGCGCCCGCAGCCGGAGCCGGTTGTACAGGGGAGGCCTAGGCTGTGGTCCCTGCCCCTTGTTCGCCCTTTTGCGAGGCCGCATCCACACTTCCCAGTTGCATGGCCGAACCTCACTACACTGCCACAGCTTGTCCAACCCGCCCGCTGAAACCTGTGACATGAATTCCTCCACAGCTCCCGGCCGCGGACCCGTGGGTGCACCTCGGCCCGGCACCAGCCACGGCCCCGGGTCCCCTGGCGCGGGGCACGGCCCAGGCGGGGACCGGCCCGGCTCCCCCAGCGCGGCCCAGGCCGCCGGCTACCGCAACAAATTAACACGGCTGAGGGGCTTCTCAGGGGGTCAGGGCCCTGGGCCGGGGCCGGGGCTGCCTCAGACCAGCATGTCGCTTGTGATGGAGGGAGGCGGCGTGCTGGGCGTGCGGCCGTCCACCTCCTACCTGTCACAGGTGGGAGAACCCGCTGTACGGTGACACCATGCATGCACTTGCGATGCAAGGCTGTGCCTAACACTGTGCACGAACCTTATGCCCCTCGTGCGTGCTGTGCGCCCTTGCTCCGCGCAGAGCATGGGATCGGGCTTGTCGGGCTTGTACCCTGGCGATGAAGCCGGCAGCAGGCTGGCACCTGAAGCACCAGGACCCCAGCACGCATGGGGGCCGCAGTCCAACGGGCCAGGGGCGGCATGGCAGGGGGCTGTGGCGGGGCCAGGACCGGGCCCGGGGCCGGGGGCGGCCCGAGGCAGCGGCACTGTCCCTGGCGGCAGCGCCAGCAGCGGCGGCGGGGCGCAGGGCGTGCCGGTAGCCCAGGTGAACCTGACGCTGCCGCTGGAGCCCCCTGGGCCAGTGTACGCCCCCATACCCCAGGTGGGCTCGCAGGCCACGCACACGACCGCTGGGCAGTGCCCTGGCGTCCATGCCACGGTTGAGCTTAAGGTTGCGGAAGCCTAACAGGCAGCAGGCCTACAGCTTAGGCTGTCGATGATGCTGTGAGAAGCGTTTGCGGTCTGGTTTAGTGCGTATATGGGCCACCTGCACGTCATGCCATGTTGCCCTCCTTGCCATGGTGCTGGGCGTGCAGGTGGCGCAGGCGGCGCACCTGGCGGCCTCGGGCGGCGGCACCGGCCCCGGGGCGGCCAGCGCAGGCACAGGCGGCGGCGGCGGCGCGGGGGCGTGGGCGTCGCGGCGCAACGGCAGCAGCATGGCCCGCCACGGCTCACACGGCGGCCGGGGCGACGGGCCCGCATTGGAGGGCATGGGCGTCGGGCTGCCGGGGGCAAGGTACGTGCACGCATGGGAGCGCCGTACGGTTGTGCAGGACTGCATGGCCGTCGCCGTGTGGCGGGCCTTGCTTGTGGGAACAAAGCACCCCCCTTGCCCTGGCAGACCAGTGTATCCGGCGGTTGCCGCCCTGCCAGCCATGTTCCTCCTCGCAGCGGGGTCCGGGCTTGGCCCCCCACGCGAGCTCGTTCCTCCTGCATGCAACCTCGTACGGCCCGCTTGCTGACACTCCGATATGTTACGGTTGACGTGCTTCCCCCTACCCTTATTCGTTTTGCGCACGGCACACCCAGGGCGTCTTCGGGGGGCCCAGTGCGCCCCAGCGCAGCGATCCCGCAGCCGGTGCCGCAAGCCCAACATCCACAACAGCAGCAACACCACCACCAGCAGCCCCAACTCCACCCCAACGCCATGGTCCCCGACCCAACCGTCGCGGCGGCGGCCCCGCGCGCCTCCCAGCACGACCCCCCGGCCCCCTCGCACTCCCACCCCCACACCTACACCACCCAGCCGGTCGTGCTGATGCCCACCACAGCCGTGGTGCCTCCCACACCCATCACCGCCATCGGCGTTGATGCCCTCGCGGCCCAGACCCAGGACGCCACCCCCGCCCAGCTGCTCGCACGCTTCCATCGCACCAACCTCACTCCGCAGCCCCCCGACCCCACCTTCACTGACCCCACAACCACCACAGTCACCGTCACCCCGTCCATCCCCGGCTCCGGATCCAGCCACGACCAACAGACCCCCGACCCGCTCCACAGCCAGGGCTTCACCTCCACCACACCGCCCCGCCCAGGCACCACCATAAGCAGCTACTCAGACGCCCCCGGCGGCCCAGGCTTCGCCCCCTCTCCATCCCCCTCCCCCTCCCGCTCCGGCACGGGGCCCCAGCAGCCCGTGTTCCTGCCCTCGCGCCCCCGCTCGCAGCAGGGCCGGGGGGCCTACCTGGCGGACCTCAGCGCCGCCGTGCAGAAGAGCATCTCCGCCGGCATGGGCGAGTGGGACCTGCAGCCGGTGGGCGCCTGGTGGACCGCCCCGGACGTGCAGGAGCGCCTGCTGCGCGGCCCGCTGGCGCCCGAGGTGCTCAAGCACAGCTTCCACATGCAGGTGTGAGGGGGCAGGCGAGTGAAAGGCAGGGGGCGTTGAGGTATTCAACTGGGGCGGACCCGGCAGGTGCGTCGTGCTATGCAGGAAGGCTGCCACCGGACGCAGACAGCGGCGGCCCAGCTGGCAGCACGGCGTGCAGCCGCATGTGCGTGCTTGATGCACGTTGCCCGGTACTGCAGCGGACATGGTGGTGGCAATGCGTGCCAGCAGCTGTGATGTTTGCATTAGTGTTGAGGATGGTAAGGCGTGCGCGCTGCGGATCTTGGCAGCCGCCAGCAGCACAGCGCCAGCGCCTGTGCGGCAGCTTGCACGCCGCGTGTTAACACCAACCCGGTAGCCTCCACTCAGCCTCCTCCCACCTTGACCTGGAGCTTGCCCCACTCCCTCCGTCCCTGCCGCCATCCCTGCCCCCAGGAGCGCGACATCATCTCGCTGTACCGGCTGCTGTACTCGTACTCGGTGGGCTTCTTCACCGACGTGCAGGGGCTGCTGGACCGCACGCTGGGCGCGGCGGCTGGCGGCGGCGGCGCGGGCGGCCCCGAGCTGCGGCAGGACCTGCTGGAGGCGGTGTTCAGGGCGTACGCGCAGCTGTGGGACGAGGCGCTCATGGTGGGAGGGGGAGGCCTTGTGGACAAGGGGGGCCGGGTTGGCGTGTGACGTGAGCAAGAAAAGCGCATGATGCCGGGGACGCGGGGGCGGGGACGCAGGAGGTAAGGGGGCGGGGCTTGGAGAGGTTCGTGAGGCAAGGGGGGAAGTGGGGGCTGCGGTATGAGGGGGCGGTACTGCTGCTGAATGGAAGAAAGGCAGGGCAGGGCCGGATCACGGTGCAGCGTCCGCGGAAGCGCTTTACGGGAGACTGGTGTGAGGTGAATGTGCATGGACATTGACGCATCGCAGGTACCGTGTGGGTGAGGTGTTGAAGTTTGTGGGCTGGTAGGTGCGCACACCACTGGCTGCCGTGCCTGCGGACTGCCAGCGTCGGTAACGGCTCCCCACCGTCTCCCATGCATCTGAGCCTTAGCCCGTCCATCCCACGCCCCCGCTTCCTTCTCGCCTCCCTGTCTGCCCCGCCCGTCCGGCCCCAGATCGTGTTCGACAGCGAGATGGCCTCCGTGCTGGCGGACAAGCGCGCGGCGCTGCAGGCCCTGGACGCGGGGGTGGTGGAGCTGGAGGCGCTCAAGAGGGAGAACGAGCAGCTGCAGGTGGGCCGGGGGACGCGTGGGCCACAGGTGGGGGTCTGGGGCGAGCTGCGGACCGCAAGCTGCTGGGAGCTGCAGGCGGTGGGCCACCTCGGTCCTCGAGTTGCATTCGCGCATATCCAAGTCTCTTGATGTTGCTGCTGCTGCCGCTGCCGCGTTACTTCTACGCACCAAGCCTGGCTTGCGGTGCCTGCCTGCCTGCCCCTGGCTCGCCGCGCTGCGCCCCCCAGGCCCGCCTGGCCGACTTCGTGAAGCAGAACATCGACAACATGCTGGCCACGCGTCACATGAAGCAGGCCACCACGCAGCTGGAGGGTAGGCGGGGCGCGGGGTGGTTGACATGGAGCGAATCCATCAAGGGCGCACTCCGCTCCCTGTGGTGGACGCAGCTGCTGCCGTGTTTAATGAGCACCCACTGCATCCCCTCAGCTATGAAGCATCCAGCTAGCGTTTTACGCGTACCCTCAGCTGTGAAACACCCATGCATTGCGCTTTACCGCTAGTGTGCTTTGAGCTGGTCGTCATGCTCCGCGACGCGCCCGCTCCCTAATCCACAGGCGAGGTGTTGAGCCTGAACAGCGCCAACGAGCAGCTGGTGAGCCACATGGCGGGCCACGCCGTGTCGGTGGCCACCCTGGAGCGCCAGCTGGCGGCGGCCAGGGGCGCGGCGGCGGCGGCGGAGGGCCGCGCGGCAGCCGCCGAGGCGCACCTGGCGGACATCAAGGCCACGCTGTCGGAGCAGAACGCCACGCTGGGGGCGCAGTACTTCCAGGTGGGGGCAGTGCGGGTGGCATGGGCCGCGTGGCTTTAAGGTAGGGCCGGTACACGTGACACAGGGCGCAGTACTTACAGGGGGCCGCAGGACGGGTTAGCGAAAGGGAGGAAGGTGTGCAGTTGGATACGTGTTACACCGGGCGTGGTGCAAGTATGTGGGTGCAGGGCAGGCAGCAGGAGCGGGACGTGCGGATTGGGGGGGCCATGTTGGCTGGACGCGCGCTGAGGTGTCGCTGGTCGGCAATTCTAAGGGCATGCAGTAGCAGGGCGGCATGCCGCCGTTGTCACTAAGCCCTGTCGGCAACCCCGGAACACCTGCACCGCTCCTTGTACTCGGGTAGCAGCATCTTCTACACCTACAAGCAACCAACAAGATCAAGCTGAGCACTGTCACGTAAGCGCACCCTTGCCACATGCCTCTCCCCGCCCACAGATCCAGGAGCTTCAGGGCCTGGTGGGCGAGCTGCAGGAGGCGCTGCGCACTGCCGGCCGCCGCCGCGCGCACACCGTGGGGGCCCTGTCCTTCTCCATGGCCGCCGCCCCGCCCCTGGGCGGCGCAGGCAGGCCCGACCTGGCGTCAACAGCAGCAGCAGGCGCAGAGGGAGATGACCTCGCGTTCCCGTCAGCCAGCCCCAGCCCGGAGCTGGTCGGCAGTCGGGCGGGCACGGGGTCGGGGTACGTTGCCCCGGGGGCGGGGGTGGGTGCGCTGAGGGCTGGAGGCAGCGATGGTGATGAGTTTGAGGAGCTGGAGCGCGCGCTGGCGGACCGCACCCGGGCGTACAACCTGCTGCACGCGGACTTCGTGGTCAAGATGCACGAGCTGGATGAGGCCAGGTGGGAGCCGGGCACGGTGGCGGCGAGAGCGCGTGGATCAACTTGAGCGATAACTGCATCTCAACAAAACCTCAACAGGCGTCGGCATCGGCGACCGCGTTTCCTGGCTGGCGCCGTCCTCCATCCGTTTCGATCGCTGCACGGCCGTGTCACGTCGCAAGTGCTGACATCCCAACAGCAGTGCTGGTTCATCACACGAGCGGGCCTGCACCCCTTTCCCGTTGCCCCGTGCCCCGCACGTCCTGTGCAGGTCCCGCGAGGAGCAGCTGCGCGGTGACGTCCGCGGCCTGCAGGCGGAGCTGCGGGCGGAGGCGCAGCGCGCGGCGGCGGCGGGCAAGACTGCGGACCGCTACCGCAGCCGCTGGGAGTCGGGGCGCATGCACAGTGAGGACCTGGAGGCCACCAACAAGAGGTGCGGTGCAAGGGCCTAGGTGCTCTCCTTCCGTACGCGTGCCAGGGAACCAACAACAAGCGTACAACTGTGCATGCTATTGTTGTCCATCTGTACTGCTATTTGCAGAGCCAATGCCGTACAGCCACGCGAAAGAGCTCAAAGAACACAGTTCCAGGCGTGTGCTAAGCAACATGCCTCAACCCGCTGACCTTGTGCACCTCTTGCGCCTACCCCCTATCGTGCCGCCGTGGCCCCCAGGCTCAACACTAAGAACGCCGACCTGGTCCGCAGCTACTGGCCGCTCATGACGCGACTGCGGGAGGCGGAGGCCGAGGCGGCGGCGGCGGCGCAGCGAGCGCAGGAGGTGGCGGAGGCGGCCGCGGCAGACCGCGCGGCGCGCGAGAGCATGGAGGCGGAGGTGGCGGCGGCGCGGGACAGCGCGGCGAGGCTGCGGGAGCTGCAGGAGGAGGCGGAGTCGCACGAGCTGGAGGTGGGGCGCCGGTCCGGGGCCTGTGCACATGGCAACTGGAGGCTTACGAGTGGGCGCAAGGGGCGCGGTGGTGTTCCACAATAGCTACCGTACACTAGATCACTACCCTCAACGCTACACACACATACACACACACCCATGCTATTCGCCCCGCTTGCCTCGTTGCCTCGTGCAGGTTCCCGCCGACCTGCTTTCGTTAATGTCCGAGGGCCAGGCCGCCTCGCTGCGCCGCTTCGCGCGCTGCGCGCACCGCCGCGTTGCGCACCTCAACACCACCGTGGTGCAGCTGCTGGACCAGGTGCAGGCGTTACGGGCAGCCGCCGCCGCCGCCGGCAGTGCCGACGGCGGCGCGAACGGCGGTGGCAGCGGAGGCGCTGTGGGGCAGGGCCTGGCATCGCCAGGGTCGGCGGTGGGTCTGGGCCTGCAGGCGTCCCATGGGTCGGCCAGCGTTGCGGCGGTGGCGTCGCTGGCGGCGGGCGTGGGGGCGGCGGGCGGCGGGGGAGAGGCGGCGGAGGCGGATGTGGTGGCTTTGCGTAATGCGGTGAAGCAGCGGGACGTATGGCTTACCATGCTGGGGAGGGCCATGGGGGGCCTGGTGGGTAAGCTGGAGAACCTGATGCTGCGGGACTGGGAGACGTGCAGCGCGCTGCGGCTGGAGCAGCAGAACAGGAAGCGGAGGGAGCGGCGGAAGGCGCAGCGGGCGGTGTTGGGGACTGGGGAGAAGAAGGCGGAGGGTGCAGGGGAAGGGGCGGGCGGTGAGGGAGGGGAGGCGTGCGGAGAGCGGCAGGGGCAAGGGCAGGAGCAGAAGGAGGAGGGGCGGGGTGCCGAGCGGCAGGGAGGTTTGGAGGAGGAGGGGCAGGGCAAGGAGGAGGGGGAGCAGCAGCAGGAGGAGGACAAGGAGGAAGAGGGGGCGCAGGTGGAGGACGAGGCGTTCCCTGTTGCGTCCGGCCCGCTGGCGCAGCTGGTGGGCGGGCTGCCCGAGACGTGCGGTGTGCTGGTGGCGGTGGACCGCGGCTGGGAGCGGCTGGCGGACTCGGCGGAGCGGCTGGCGGAGTGGGCGGACGGGCTGCTGCGGAGGAAGGAGCAGGTGGGTAGGGGGTTTAGGGGAGGGTTCAGGCTTGCAGGGTCGGGGTCAAGGCCCTGTGTAGGCGTCTCACGCGCTACCTGCGCACTACGCTCCACTCCTACCAGCTTTGGAAAGCCCCTGACAAGCTGGAGCCTGATCAGGCCCTTCTTCGTTGCACATAGGTATCGACATACCGGACCCACTTGCGCGGGCAACCGGTGGTTCATCCTGAGCTTGATTCTCCCGCATGCGTCCCCCCTCCCCCCGCCCCACCCCAGACCGCCAACCACACGCAGCTCAAGGCCCGGCTGGACGCCGCGCTGCGCTCCCTGGACTCCGCCAACGGCGAGCTGCTGGCGCTGCGGCCCAGCCTGGAGGCGGTGCGCTTCACGGCGCGCAGCTTGGAGGCAAAGTACAAGGAGGCGGCGGCCGGCATGGCGGTGGGTGGGGGTGCTGGGGCTCTGGGGAGCGCCGGTGGGCGTGTGGGTGGTGTGGGGCAGGCTGCGTGTGTTGGATGGTGGAGGGGGTGAGACTTGGGGCGGTCGGGGGCTGGCGGGGCCTGCTGCGCGTGGGGAGGCTGCGTGGCGCAGCTGCACTGTGCCTGTGGACGAAAGGCAGGCAGCCACACGATGCCCCTGGAACCTCCTTGCTCCCAGCCATGACGCTCCGCGTATTCCAGGCTTGCGGTGCAACGGACGTCAACTCTTGCGGCTCCCGTGCGTCTCGGGTGTTGACGCTGTGGCTCTCCTCCCTCCCGCGCCCCGCCCCCGCCCCGCCCCCTCGCAGGCCGCCCTGCAGCGCGCCTCCGCCGCCGAGTCGCGGCTGGGCAGCACGCAGTCGGCGCTGGAGGCGGCCAGCGAGCAGCTGCAGGAGGCGCGAGCGGCGCACAAGCGCATGGAGGAGGAGTACTGGAAGGTGAGGATCGGGGAGGGGCTTGGGATGGAGGGGTATGGGAGGACGGTTTAGCAGCGGGACTGGGGCGGGGTCAAATTGTCGAAGCGGATCTTTCCACTCCTGGTGAAGGTTCCGGCCTCCTAGGGAACGCAGGCGGCAAGCGTCCGATGGCTGCGTGCCTGCGTCGGTGGTGAAGCTGGGATGGCCAGGGCGCGCGGTGGGGATTAGGGGGCACGGTTGCGTATCTCAGACGTTGTTCGGCAGACAAAGCATACGCGGCCCTGCGCTTCGCCCTCCGCCGCTCTTGCTCTTATCCCATAAACGTTAACCTCTGCCTGAATACCAAGAGTCCCTTCCACTCATCCGCGCCCTCCCAAACTGACCACTAGGCCAAGTCCGTGGCTCTGGAGGCTGAGCTGGCCACTGGGGAGCTCAAGGCGGGGCGGCAGCGCGCGCAGGCGGCGGCGGCGGCGGCGCACGAGTCTGTTAGCGGGCTGCAGCGGGAGGCGCGGGAGAACAGGGAGATGCGGGAGGCGCTGCAGGTGGGGGGGGTGAGGGGCGGGGGGGGGGGGACGAGGAGAGGCCATCCTGGGAGTGGCCACGGCGAGGGCGGTTAGGGCCAGGTTGTGCGGCATGGTCATTGGGTGGTGGGCTGCAGCGGGGTAAGGTGCTGGGTGGTGCTGGCAGGGTGCTGGGGTGCTGGCGGCGTGCTGCTGCATGACACACAACGGTGAACAAGGCACTGTAGTCTTGCTTTGGGTTGAAAGGTCTTACAGTACGGCAACTGGAGGTTTTAAGGATAGTGCAAGGATGGACGCCTGGCTGAGACAGCGATTGCCAAAAAGGAGGAAGACATTTGAGGCAAGGAGAATAATGTCCACAAAACTGCTTTACGACCACATCCCAACTTGCCAGCCTCCTGGCTCTGCTGCTGCTGCTGCTGCTGTCGCCGCCTCCGATACGCCGCTTCGCCGCTGCCGCCTCCCCCCTTCCGCAGGCTGACCTGGTGGGCTACAAGGCGTGGGTGCGGCACATGGAGGGCGTGGAGCGCAGGTACAGAGAGCTGCTGCGGGAGCTGGCGGCGGCGCAGGCGGCCAGGGAGGAGGCGGACAGGGAGGCCAACAGGGCGGCCGACAGGTGGGGCTGGGGGCCGGGGGCAGGGGGCGGAGGCAGCGCGGGAGTGTGGGATGCACAGTGGTGCAGTAATTGCTGGTTGGTGGTTGAGAAGATGGGGGCGCTGCACAGCTGCCGGGTGATGCAAGCGCACTGCCTGCAAGCGTGCGCGGGCCAGCGCCTTTGCTGCATGCCTGGCCAGGCGCTCCTGTTGGGTCTTGTGTTCCGGTTATGGGTACATACGGATCAGGCTCAACGGGATGCAAAGCTACTGTTAGCATGGCCGGAAACAAGCAGCGTGGCCGGTGCTTATAGTGTCTCGTACACATATTGCTCCTATCCGCAGGGCTGCGTCCCTGGAGCAGCAGCTGCGGCTCAAGACCATCGAGGCGGGCTCCCTGGAGGCGCGGGTGCGGGTGCTGGGGCGTGACCTGGCGGAGGATCGCCGGGCGGCGGCGGAGGCCGCGGAGGCTGCGCGGCGCTCGGCGGCGGTGCAGCTGGAGGCGGCGGCGCGGCGGGCGGACACGGCGGAGGCCACTGCAGCGGCCCACACAGACCGCTTGCGGGAGCTGGAGGCCAGGTGCGCAGGTGGCGGGGGGTTGGGTGTGTGGCGGCCGGAGGTGAGCTTCCGGATAAGCTACGGGTCATCCTGCGGGCTTTGGCTTGCACTGGCCCGTCACAACGGCATGTACGACCTGAACAGGCTGCCTGGGTGGCGGTGCGCCTCTCAACACCTGCACCAACCACGAGTGACGGGTGGGTTCTGTGCCCTGGTACCTGATTGTTGTCACTCATGCTCGCCCCTCGCTCCCTGCCCCCTGCTCCCTGTCGCCAGGGTGTCCGAGTCCAGCCGTGGGCTGGCGGAGGCGCGCGCCCGCGCTGACGCCGCCTCCGGGCAGCTGGCGGCGCTGGCGGCGGAGCGCGACCGCCTGGCGGCGCACGTGGCTGCCTCGCGGCCGCTGCTGGCGGCCATGGACGCGGCTGCGGACCGCATGGCGGCGCGCCTCAGCCTGCTGGAGGACGCGGCGGCGGGGCAAGCAGGTGCGCGTGCCTGGAGGCGGCTCTCCTAACCTTGACCGCTTTGTGACGCATATTCATTGCATGCGGCCGCCTCTCCACAGCTGCGCTTTCGCCCATCTCTTAAGCACTGGCACGTGAGCTCGGGCTGAGGGGGCGTGGACGGAAATGGCACTGCCCTGCGAGCCCTGCCCTGCCACCAGGCGCTTCAGGGGCCTTACGGTATCCCAGCTTGACACAGGCACCTGCTACGATGACGGGGTCCTGGCAAGACCCTAACAAACCTGCCCCGCACCTGGCTAACTTCTCCGTTTCTCATGGGTACAGCTGGCGGTGCCGCTGCGGGGTTGGGGTCTCTGGACGCTGCGCTGGAGGGCCTGCTGGGCTGGGCTGACCGCGCGCTGGCGGCCTTCGAGGGCGTGGCGCGGGGGGCGGCGGGCGACGGCACGGCGGCGGTGCTGGGCGCGCTGGAGGGCCTGGTGGGGCAGCTGCTGCACACGCTGTCCAAAGGGGGCAAGGTTGGTGTTGCTTTGCGTTGCCAAGTTTGAATACATGGTCATACATGTACGGTACGTTGACTGCGGAGCCGAGATCTGGCCTGGAGAAGAGGTTATGGGTACCCAGGATGTTCCTGCGCTGAGGGCCTTGTCCGGCTTCTCACTTCCTGCCGACACCTAATCGCTTGTGCCCACAGGAGCCCCTCCAGAGCATCACGGTGCTCAAGACACAGCTCGCGCGCGACGACAAGGAGCTGGCGGCGCTGAGGCACACGGTGGCGGCGCTGCAGGCGGCGGCAGAGGAGGCGGCGCAGCGCGCCGAGCGCCACAAGGCCGACGCGGCGGCGGCATCCACGCAGGCGGCGGCGTCCACGTGCCGCGCGGCCGACGCGGCGCGGCGGGCGGCGGCGGGGGAGGCGGCGGCGCGGCAGGCGCGTGCGGCGGCGGCGGCGGCGGGGACGCTGCTGATGGCGGCGCGGCGGGCAGCGGACGATGCGAAGGCGCAGGCGGCGAGGTGGGTGGTGCGGGTACGGGGGCTGGCATGCGGGGTTTGCCGCTGGCGGTGACGCCCTATAGATGCGCCTTGTTGCCCTGGCTGGTACTCCAAGCTGGTTAACGAGGGTAATGCAAAGTGCCTCGCCGTGAAGCCCCCCAAGTAGTGAAGAGGCTAGGGCTGAGTGCCAGTTCGCTAGGTCAGCCGAAGTGCGAGCACCATACACTAGTCAAGCAGCTCCGGACCGTCTACCGTATAAGGTGCCAGGTCGAACGGAAAGCCCAGACGTTGGGGCGCCCCTTCCATGCACCCACAACATCTTCCACGGTTTCCCCTGACCTCTTACACGGTTTTACACATACCCGCCAACCGCAGGCTGCAGCGGCGCGTCACCGAGTTGGAGTCCGACCTGGCGGCCGCCCGCACGTCGGCCCGCAGCCTGGAGGCGCAGCTAACGGCCGCCTCCGTGCAGCGCTCAGAGCTGGGCCGGCGGGCGGAGGAGCTGGAGGCGGCGGCAGGCAGGGACCGGGAGGCGGCGCGAGAGGCGAGGAGCAAGGCCGAGGCGGCGGAGGCGGCGCTGGAGGCGGCGGAGGCGCGCGCGGGGCAGGCGGAGGCGGCCGCGGAGGCGGAGCGGCGGGAGGTGGAGCGGTTTCAGGGGGAGGCGGCGGCGGCGCTGGCGGCGGCAGAGGAGGCGCGGAGCAAGGCCGTGGGTGTAGAGCAGCAGATGCTGGAGATGCAGGTGGGCGGGTGGGGTTGGTGCAGACCGTCATGCGTCTTGTGCAGCTTGCTCCAACGGTCCTTACTCTCGCGCGACAAAGCCTTGCCTGCCCAGCGGCCCTTACCCCACCCTGCTGCTCGTGCACTTGTGCCGCCTCACCGTTACTACTGCCACCCCGCGCGCTTCCAACCCCGCAGTCCCGTCACGCCGACATGCTGCGCCACGACGAGGGGCTGGAGGAGCAGCTGCGCGCCGCGCGCTTGGAGGCGGAGCGGCTGCGGGCGCGCAGTGAGGAGGTGGCGCGGGAGGCGGCGGACACGGAGGCGCGGTCGCAGGCGCTGCAGCAGCACGCGTGGCAGCTGCAGGTGGGACGTGAATGCGTCGGGATTGGATGGGGACAAGCGGCCCATGGCGTGCACGTGTTGCGCAGGCGGAGTGCGGCAGGTGGCCCGTGGGGGCGGTCAGGTGTCAGGCGCTGGGGCGCTGGGGCTGGTGGCAAGCGCCCTGCCTCGTCCAGGCGTGCATGGATGGGGTCCTGAACTATCTGCGATGGCACACGCGTGGGCGTGTTGGGGTAGCCCACAGCGGCTGCCAGGGTGACCACGTGCACTGTATACGAGTGTAACAACGTGCATTGTCATTTATGACCACGGGCAACAAGTGGACCCTTGACCGCGGGCGTCTTGTTGCTCTCTCGTGGTCCCGTGCAGGTTGCCCTGACGCAGCGGCAGCGGGAGAAGGAGGAGGCGCTGATGGGGCTGGTGGACGCCACGGTGGCCAGGGGGACCGGGGACACAAGGGGGCAGCATGGGGCGGAAGGGGGACAGGGGCAAGGGCGAGGGCAAGCAGAGCAGGTGCCAGGTGAAGCAGGGCAGGGAGCCGGTGCGCTTGTGCAGGTTGGGGCTGGGAGCTGAGGACAAGGAACAGCACGTGGGCCTAAGAGCGTTGGGTTGCCGCGAGGTGCTTGGAGGCAGCAGCTTGCTAGAGCTGGGAATCAGAAGTGCTGGGGATGGGTACCCGTGTTGCACAACAAGAACCGCGGCAACTATGGGTGTGTGTACCATTGTGCAGTATAGCCGCGAGCGTAGGTGGCGTGGCAGTATGGGGTCCATCGATCAGGCGATACCCTGGCACAAGTGTCGCACTAGTGACAGTACATGACAATACAAGCGTTCTTCCGCTTTAGGTAAACCGTTTTGGACTGTATTTTTACCGAGTGGTGCATGGGCCCATTTTTTTGCCCATGCGACACGGCAGTGGATGGCTGCACGCTAGTCATCTGACGCTGGTACGCGATGGGAGGTGGGGATGGGTTCAGCCCGCGTGGTAGGTACGGTGCAAGCTCTTGCAAGTTTCTACGTCGCGTGGCAGCTGCACCAGTTGGAGCTTGTTGGAGCTGTTTGCTCCTATCCGTACAGCGAGGGGGGTGGGAACCCCCATGTCCTTGATGGCCGGGACCAGCTCTGTTTCCCGAGTGGGACGGGGGCTGGGCTCCGGAAGGGGACCAACACTGTACAACCATTCATACCAGTAGGCGCCAGTGTGCTATTTTGAAAGCATTGTGCCACGGGTGCGTGTGCATGGGCAACTGGGTGTCAAATTTCCACAGACCAATTGTCTGCGAGAAACCAAGGCCATACGCGGCGCGACGCCGAAAGCCGTGTCCGAATGTTCTTCCGTACTCATCTTAGCGCTTGCTACCCTGGCCCTTCCCTCCTGCGATTCGCTCCGCGCTGTGTTCCGGAAAGGGGGGGGGGGGGAGCAGCACTGCTGCAGGCGGTGGCGCACAGCCGCACGCACGAGCGGCAACCGCGTCACTGCACGCATGGGTCTGACCTGTGCGCAACCGCCGTGACAGTCCCTGCTGCTTGTTGCCCAGGTACCGCCTGGCCTTCCTCGAACCATGACGCCCATTACTGGTCGAAAAGCAGTGTCACTCCTGTCCAGTTAGGGCATGCCCGTTACAGCTACAGTTACAGTTACAGGCTCCAATGGGGCGCGTCCGGAATGCCAGGGGGCCATAAGGACGGATGATGGGTGTATTTGGGCGGGCGGGAGAGGGGGGACGGCACTTCGTTCAGTTACCCATACGCCCCGCAGCTAGCCGAGCAGGCTGCTGAAGTATACATGACCTTTTTGTATGTATGGATTTACAGTTTTGGTCCCCTTCCAGAGCCCAGCCCTGTCCCGCCCGGGAAACAGAGCTGGTCCCGGCAATCAAGGACACGGGGTTTCCCACCCCTCTCACTGTACGGAAAGGAGCAACCAGCTCCGTCAAAGGATAGGCCACGACGAGCGGGCCTTCAGTTCTCCCTACCACAGCCTGGTCCCACCCCT
>VFQN01002476.1_pt1 | contig 28357 bp, 20 predicted proteins | sample 3512371 | NCBI WGS metagenome assembly VFQN01 (sample SAMN10412370, study PRJNA504923) | tailings metagenome | isolation source: Replicate 2 from Balatoc abandoned mine | place: Philippines: Itogon, Benguet | collected 2017-08-28
CGGGCGGCGGCCAGGGCGGCCTGTGCCGCCGCGAGCCGCGCGACGGGCACGCGGAACGGCGAGCAGCTCACGTAGTCGAGCCCCAGCGAGTCGCAGAACTTCACCGAGTCGGGCTCGCCGCCGTGCTCGCCGCAGATCCCCAGCTTGATGTTCGGCCGGGTCTGTCGTCCCTTCTCGACGGCAATCCGCATCAGCACGCCCACGCCCGACTGATCGATCGTGGCAAACGGGTTGCGCTTGACGATCTCCTCCTCCTCGTAGTGCGGGAGGAACGAGCCGGAGTCGTCGCGCGACATGCCGAGGGTCGTCTGCGTGAGGTCGTTGGTACCGAACGAGAAGAACTCGGCGGTCTGCGCGATCTCGTCGGCGGTCACCGCACCGCGCGGCACCTCGATCATGGTGCCCACGCTGTACTTGATCGTGGTCTTGCGCTCCTTCTGCACCTGCGCGGCCACCTCGTGGACGATCGCCACCTGCAGGTCGAGCTCCTTCTTGAAGCCGACCAGCGGGATCATGATCTCGGGGTGGGCCTTGTAGCCCTTCTTGTTGGCGTCGGCCGCCGCCTCGAACACGGCACGCGCCTGCATCGCCGTGATCTCGGGGTAGCTGATGCCGAGCCGGCACCCACGGAAGCCGAGCATCGGGTTGAACTCGTGGAGCTCGTGCACGCGCTGCTGCACCTTCTCCACGCTGATCCCGAGCTTGTTGGCCAGGTCCTGCTGCTGCTCCTCGGTGTGCGGGAGGAACTCGTGCAGCGGCGGATCGAGGAAGCGGATCGTGGCCGGGTAGCCCTTGAGCGCCTTGAAGATCCCGAAGAAGTCCTCGCGCTGGTACGGCAGCAGCTTGGCGAGGGCCGCCTGGCGAGCCGCCAGCGTGTCGGCGAGGATCATCTCGCGCATCGCGTCGATGCGGTCGCCCTCGAAGAACATGTGCTCGGTGCGGGTGAGGCCGATGCCCCGGGCGCCGAACGCCACGGCATTGCGCACCTGCTCGGGCGTGTCGGCGTTGGTGCGCACCGACATGCGCGTCGCCTGGTCGCACCAGGTCATGAGCTGCACGAAGTTCTTGTACGTGCGGCCCTTCTTCGCCGTCGTGTCGTTGGCCAGCAGGCCCGCGATCACCTCTGAGGCGCCCGTCCCGATGTGGCCGGCGTAGACCTCACCCGCCGTGCCGTCGATCGACAGCCAGTCGCCTTCCTTGTAGGTGTGACCGGCGACCGTGAGCGTCCGGTTGTCGTAGTCGATCTGGAGCGCCGACGCGCCGCACACGCACACCTTGCCCATCTGGCGCGCCACCAGCGCGGCGTGCGACGACACGCCGCCACGCGCCGTGAGGATGCCCTCGGCGGCAATCATGCCGCGCAGGTCCTCGGGCGACGTCTCGACGCGGACGAGCAGCACCTTCTTGCCCTTCGACGCGGCCTCGACGGCCCGATCGGCGTTGAAGTAGACCTCGCCCGACGCCGCACCCGGCCCCGCGGGCAGGCCCTTGGCAATCACGTTGGCCTTGGTCACCGCGACGCGGTCGAAGATCGGCGCCAGCACCTGATCGAGCTGGTCGGCCGGCACGCGCATCACGGCCGTCTTCCAGTCGATGAGACCTTCCTTCACCATCTCGGTGGCGATGCGCACCGCGGCCACGCCCGTGCGCTTGCCGTTGCGCGTCTGGAGCATGAACACCGTGCCGTCCTGGATCGTGAACTCGAAGTCCTGCATGTCCTTGAAGTGCGACTCCAGGACCTTGCGGATGCGCTCGAGCTCCTTGTAGGCCTTCGGCATCTCCCTGGCCAGCTGCGCCACCGGCTCCGGGGTCCGCACGCCGGCCACCACGTCCTCGCCCTGCGCGTTGAGCAGGAACTCGCCGTAGAACACCTTCTCGCCCGTCGCCGGGTCGCGCGTGAACGCCACACCCGAGCCCGACGCCTCGCCGGTGTTGCCGAACACCATCGCCTGGACGTTGACGGCCGTGCCCCACTCCGCGGGGATGTTGTACTTGCGGCGGTACACGATCGCGCGGTCGTTCATCCACGACCCGAACACCGCGCCCACCGCGCCCTGCAGCTGCACCCAGGGATCGGCCGGGAACGCCTTGCCCGTGCGCTCCTTCACCAGCTTCTTGAAGCGGACGATGATCTCCTTGAGGTCGTCGGCCGTCAGCTTGGTGTCCTCGAGGTGCCCGTTGCCGTAGGTCTCGTGCTTGTAGGCCTCGAGCACGCTCTCGAACGGCTCGTGATCCTCACCCGCCCGCTTCTGCACGCCGAGCACCACGTCGCCGTACATCTGGACGAACCGGCGATAGCAGTCCCAGGCGAAACGCGGGTTGTTGGTCGCGCGCTCGAGCGCGATGACCGTCTCGTCGTTGAGGCCCAGGTTGAGGATCGTGTCCATCATGCCGGGCATGGAGTCGCGCGCGCCCGACCGCACGGCCACCAGCAGCGGGAACTTCGTCGAGTCCCCGAACTTGTAGCCCATGATCTTCTCGATCTTCGCGATGCCCTGCCGCATCTGCGCCTCGAGGGCCGACGGGTAGGTCCTCCGGTTCGCGTAGTAGTACGTGCAGACCTCGGTCGTGATCGTGAAGCCCGGCGGCACCGGCAGCCCGATGCGCGCCATCTCGGCGAGGTTGGCGCCCTTGCCGCCGAGCAGCGGCTTCATCGAACCGTTGCCGTCGGCCTTGCCGGCGCCCCAGTTGTAGACGTACTTCTCGGTCTTCGCGGCCTTCGGGGCCTTCGCGGACGTGGCGGCACGCGACGCGGGCTTGCGGGCGGGCGCTGCCTTGCGCGAGGCCGCGGCACGGGCGGGCGTGGACTTGCGGGTGGCGGGACGCGCGGGCTTGGCCGACGGCTTCGCGGCGCGGACTGCTTTCTTGGCCATGAACGCTATGACTCCTGTTGTGCGTGGGTGAAGGCGGGACGCATCAGGCCTGTGGTCCCGCGATGGAGGACAGATCGGCGATCGCGCGCACCGTGTCGCGCAGCGCCGCCAGCAGGTGCAGGCGCGCCCGACGCAACGGCGCGTCGTCGACCATCACGAACACCTCGGTGAAGAACCGATCGACGGCCGGACGCAGCGCGGCCACCTCGTGCAGGGCCCGCACGTAGTCGGCCTCGGCCACGGCGGCCGCAATCGTCGCGCGCCGCGCCTCCAGGGCCTCGGCCAGCGCCAGTTCCGCCGGCTCCCGGAGGTCGGCCCGCAGCGCCGCGAGGTCCAGTGCCGCGGGATCGGTCGGCGGCACGTCCTTGACGATGTTGGTGGCGCGCTTGAAGAGCACGGCCAGCGGCTCGAAGTCGGCCGAGGGCCGCACCGTGCGCAGCGCCTCGAGGCGGTGGCGCACCGCAAGCGGCGCGAGGCCCTCCACCCCCTGTCCCTCGGGCAGCACGGCCGCAATCTCGTCGGCACGGTGGCCGCGTCGCTCGAACAGGAAGCGGAGCCGATCCACCACGAACGCCCCGAGAGCGGCGCCGGTCTCGGCCGCGCCGGCCGCGACGCCCTGCTCCGTGTACCCGCTCCGAGCCTGGTCGACGAGGGCGTCGAGCGGCACCGGTCGCGAGACGCCCGCCACCTCCGGCAGATCGACGAGCACCTTGACCAGGCCCTGCGCCGCGCGCCGCAGCGCGAACGGATCGCGCGTGCCGGTCGGCTGCTCGCCCGCGGCGAACAACCCCACGAGCGTGTCCAGCTTGTCGGCCACGGCCACGGCGGCCCACGGCAGGGCCGCCGCCCCGAGCTGTGCGGCCGACGGCGGCTGCGCGGCTTCGCCCCCGACCGGCTGGTAGTGGTGGTAGATCGCCTTCCACACCATCTCGCCGAGCCCGTCCTCGCGCGCGTAGATGCCGCCCATCGCGCCCTGCAGCTCGGTGAACTCGCGCACCATGTCGGTCGTGAGGTCGGCCTTGGCCAGGCGGCCCGCCGTGGCCGCCGCGTCGGCCTGCTCCGCGGTGCCCCCGAGCGCCTCGCCGGCGATCCATCGGGCGAGCCGCTCGAGGCGCTGCGCCTTGGCGGCGTAGCTGCCGAGGGCCTTGTGGAACAGCAGGGTGTCGAGGCGCTGGAGCTTGGCCTCGAGCGGCGTGCGCCGATCGGCGTCCCAGAAGAAGCGCGCGTCGCGGAGCCGGGCGGTCAGCACGCGCTCGGCATTGATCGCAATCTTCTGGGGCTGCTCCACCTCGATGTTGGTCACGGCCAGGAACGCGGGCAGCAGCTTCTGCTGCTCGTCCACCACCGGGAAGTAGTGCTGGTGGTGAATCATGGTCGTGCTCAGCACCTCGTCGGGCAGCGCGAGGAACTCGGCCGGGAACACGCCGGCCACGACCGACGGGTACTCGACCAGGTCGGCGACCTCGTGGAGCAACGCGGGCTGCGAGGCCACCCGTCCCCCGAGGCGCCGGGCATGCGCATCGAGCTCGCGCACGAGCCGGTCGTGCCGCTCCTGGTGTTCGAGCAGCACGAAGTGCTCGCCGAGCCGCTGCTTGTAGTCGCTGACGCTGCGAACCTTGACCGAGCGGCCGGGACGCCCGCTGAGCGCGAGAAACCGGTGGCCGTAGGTGAGCGCGCCGGTGCGGACGTCCTGCACCAGGTTGGACTGGGCGGCCGCGCTGCGGCGAATCACGAACGGCACCACGCGCCCGCCGTAGAGGAACAGCAGCCAACGAATGGGCCGGCCGAACGTGAACTCGCCCTTGCCGTCGTCGAGCCAGGCGTCCCAGCGCATCTGCTTGGGGAAGGTGAGGTCACGCAGCGTGGCCCCGAGCACGTCGGGCAACACGTCGACGGCAGCCTTCCCGCGCTCGCGGCGCACCACCGAGAGGTACTCGCCCTTCGGCGTGGACACGCGTTCGAGGTCGGCGACGGCGACTCCGTGCTTGCGCGCGAAGCCGATGGCGGCCGGTGTCGGGGTCCCGTCGGGGCCGAATGCCGCGGCGACGGCGGGGCCGCTGACGGGCTCCTCGAGATCGGTCTGGCGTTCCCCGACGCGGGCCACGTGGGCCGTGAGGCGGCGCGGGGTCGCGGCACTCTCCACCGGCCCGTCCATGCTCAGGCGGAAGTCCTTGAGGCGCTGGCCGAGTCGCTGCGCCAGCTGCTCGGTCAGGGCCGGCAGCCACGACGCGGGAATCTCCTCGCAGCCGATCTCGAGCAACAGTTCGCGGTCCATCCGGTCGTCGAATCCTCTCCCCGGCCCTGCGCTAGGCGCCGGCGACCGGCGCCGGGGCGTCGGCCCCCGCGTAGGCGCGCGCAATGGCCACGGCCAGCTGGCGGACCCGCAGGATGTACGCGGTCCGCTCGGTGACGCCGATGCCGCCGCTGGCATCGAGCGTGTTGAACAGGTGCGAGCACTTGAGGCAGTGCTCGAGGGCGGGCAGCACGAGGCCGTCGCCGATGAGCCCCTGGGCCATTGCGTAATGCCTGTCGAACAGGTCGCGATTGAACGTGGCGAAGGCCTCGCCGCCGATGCCGACCTGGCCGAACGCGTACCGCGACTGCTCGACCTCGTCGCGGTGGCGCACCTCGCCGTACTTCACGCCCGGGGCCCACTCGAGGTCGTAGACGTTGGTCACCTTCTGCAGCACCATGGCGAGCCGCTCGAGCCCGTAGGTCAGCTCGGCGGAGATGGGCGACAGCTCGAGGCCCCCGGCCTGCTGGAAGTAGGTGAACTGCGTGATCTCGAGGCCGTCGAACAGCACCTGCCAGCCGATGCCCCACGCCCCCAGGGTCGGCGACTCCCAGTTGTCCTCCTCGAAGCGCACGTCGTGCGCCCGGGTGTCGATGCCGCAGGCCTCGAGGCTCTGGAGGTACAGGTACTGCACCTCGTCGGGCGCGGGCTTGAGGATCACCTGGAACTGGTGATGCTTGTACAGGCGGTTGGGATTCTCGCCGAAACGGCCGTCGGCAGGTCGGCGCGACGGCTGCACGTAGGCCACGCTCCAGGGCTGGGGGCCGAGCACCCGGAGGAACGTCTCGGGTGACATCGTGCCGGCCCCGACCTCGAGGTCGAGCGGTTGCTGCAGGAGACAGCCCTGTGCGGCCCAGTACTGCGAGAGCTTGAAGATGAGGTCCTGAAAGGTCACGAGTTGATCTCACGCAGCACGCGAGCCGCCCTCGGCTCGCGATCCAGGTGCCACACCAGGAGCAGCCGATGGGCCGCCGCCAGCGAGGCGAGCGCCTCTGCCGATACCGCCATGTCGCCCAGCGCCGCCGGCGGCACGGTCGCCGCCTCGGCCACGAACCGCAGCGCCGCGCCCGGCATCACCACCCCCTGCTCGCGCGCCGCGCAGCGGCCGCACAGGAACCAGTGCGACCGTGGCTCGAGCACGGCACCGTCGCGCAGCGCCGCGCCACAGTGCGGGCACGCCGTGGTGGACGGGTACACCCCTTGCAGCCGCAGGAGCCAGTACTCGAAGTACCGAGCGAGGCGCCCCGGTTCTCCACCGGCCGTGAGCGCCGCCAGCACGGCGACCCCGAGCCGGAACAGCCGCTCCTGCGGGTCGTTCTCCGGCGCCCACTCGTCGAGCAGCTCGGCGAAGTAGCTGGCATAGGTGCAGGCCTCGCCACCCACCGCCAGAGGCGACCCGAGCACGTCGGCGTGGTCCAGCCGGACCAGGTCGCGCTGCTCGTGTTCGCGCCACGTCATGCGGACGTGCGTGAACGGCTCCAGCGCTCCGCCGAACCGCTTGCGCGACCGCGCCCCGCCGGGCGCCACCCCCCGCTTCTTGCCTCGGTCGCGGGTGAGCATCACGACCAGCCGGTCGCTCTCCCCGAGCCGGTACGTCCGCAGGACGAGCGCCTCGCCGGTGTGCAGCGGCATGCGGCCAGTCCGGTATTCTACCCCGCCACGCGGAGATACTTCAGGAAAACGTGCCCCAGACCGAGGAACGCGAAGAACCCGAACACGTCGGTCAGCGTGGTGATGAACACCGACGACCCGAGCGCGGGGTCCACCTTCAGCGCTCGCAGGCCCAGCGGCACGAGCGTCCCGGCCGTCGCCGCGACGAACATGTTGATGATCATGGCCATCGCCAGGATCAGCCCCAGCCACCCGTCGCCCTGCACCAGCCACGCGGCCGCGGCGGCCACCGCGCCGATCCCCACGCCGTTGCCGAGGCCGACCAGCGCCTCCTTGATCAGGGCCTTGCGCGAGTTCACGAAGGTCAGCTCGCCCAGGGCAATCCCGCGCACGATCACCGTGAGCGTCTGCGTACCGGCGTTGCCGCCCATGCCCGCCACCACCGGCATGAACACCGCCAGTGCCGTCGCCTGGCTGATGGTGGACTCGAACATCTTCACCACGGCCGCCGCCAGGAACGCGGTCACGAGATTGACGTACAGCCACGGCAGGCGCTTGCGGAGCGACCCGAGCGCCGGGGAGAACACGCTGTCGTCGGTGGAGACGCCCGCCAGCCGATAGATGTCCTCGGTCGCCTCGTCCTTGATGACGTCGATCACGTCGTCTACCGTGATGACGCCCACGAGCTTGTTCTCGAGATCGACCACCGGGATCGCGAGCAGGTTGTACGACGCCACCTGCCGGGCCACCTCCTCCTGGTCGGTGTCCACCCGCACGCTCAGCACCTCGCCGCCGGCGATGCGCTTGAGCGGCGTCTCGGGCGCCACGAGGAGCAGCCGGCGGAGCGAGGTCACGCCCACCAGGTGGTTCCGCTCGTCGACGGTGTACAGGTAGAACACCATCTCGACGTCGCGCGCCGCCTGCAGTTCGGTGATCGCCTCCCCCACCGTCAGCTCCTCGGAGAGGGCGAAGACGTTGGGGTTCATGATGCGCCCGGCGGTGTACTCCGGGTACTCGAGCAGTTCCTCGACCTCGGTGTCCTGCTTGCCCCGCATGAGGTCGAGCACGCTGCGCGACAGGTCCTCGGGCAGCGCCTCGATGATGGCCGCCGCGTCGTCGGACTCCAGTTCCTGCACGTAGCGCGCGATGTCCTCGGCCGACCGCCCCTCGAGCAGGTGGGCGCCGACTTCGGGCCCGAGTTCGCTGAGGGCCTCCATGGCCTGGCGCGGGCTGCGTTCGAGCAGCGTGTCGAATGCCGTCTGCCGGTCGCGCTCGGTCAGTTCGCCGAGCACCGTGGCCAGGTCGGCAGGGTGCTGCTTCTGCAGCAGGTTGAGCAGGTTGGCACTTGCCCCCACGCGAATCAGGCGCCTCACCGAGGCCAGGACGACGTCGTTCTTGCGCTGCGCCATGAGGGGGGTCGTTGGCGTGCCCGGACGTCACCACGACGTCACACGGCACGCAGATCGGGTCAAGGTATCACGGGCGCCCGGCTGCGCTGGCATGCCGACATGCCGGCGTGCCGACGCGCTTTCCCTGGAAGGCTCCTCGCCTTCTCGGCGCCGTCGCTCCTCGACGCACGCCTGTCCACGACGTGGGCCCGTGACCTGCTCACCGCGGCGCGTCGCGGCGATCTCGCCGCGCTCCGCCGGGCGCTCGACGCCTACTTGCGTCGCCTGGTTTGCGGCAGCCCGAGTTCATCGAGCGTGCGATCGCTCTCGCGCCAGTCCTCCTTCACCTTCACGTGGAGGTCCAGGTAGACGCGACGCTCGAAGAACGCCTCGATCTGCTGGCGGGCCGCGGTGCCAATCGCCTTGATCATCTCCCCGCCGCGGCCGACGATGATGGGCTTTTGCGAGGGCTCCTCGACGAGGATGCTGCAGTAGATCGCCAGCGGCGCGTCCTCGTCCTCCTCGTCCTCTTCCCAGCGATCGACGACGACCGCGGTGGTGAACGGGAGTTCGGCGCGCGTGTGCGCCAGCACCTGCTCGCGCACCATCTCCGCTGCCAGCGCCCGCGACGACTGGTCGGTGAGGTAGTCGTCCGGGTAGAGCGGCTGTCCCTCGGGCAGGTGCGACAGCAGCACCCGCTCGAGCGCCTCCACGTTGTCGCCCGTTGCCGCCGATACCGGCACGACGTCCGCGAAGGCGTACTTCCCGCTGAACCACTCGATCAGCGGCAGCAGTTTGTGCTTCTTGATCGTGTCGATCTTGTTGAGCACCAGCACCACGGGCTGCGACAGCTGCGGCAGCAGATCGAGCAGGAACTCGGTCCCCCTGCCGACCGACTCCGACGCATCCACCACGAGCGCGACGACGTCGGCCTCGCGTGCTGCGCCGATCGCGGCATCCACCATGCGCACGTTCATCCGGTGCATCGGCCGGTGCACGCCGGGCGTGTCGAGATAGAGGATCTGCCCGCCGGGGAGGTTCTTCGCCCCCAGAATCCGCGTGCGCGTGGTCTGCGGCTTGTCGGACACGATCGCCAGATGCGCCCCGACCAGGCGGTTGAGCAACGTGGACTTACCCGCATTGGGCCGTCCGAGCAGCGACACGAAGCCCGATCGCACCCTAGGCCTCCGCTTCCGACGGCAGGCGCCGCACGCGCACCTTCAGGATGCGGCGCCGCTCGGCCTCCAGCACCTCGATGTCGAGACCGTCTTCGACGACGTGCTCGCCGATGGCCGGCACGCGACCGAGACGACTCATGAGGTACCCGCCGATGGTTTCGAACCCTTCACGCTCGATCTCGACGCCGAGCCGCTCGGTGAGTTCGTCGATGTCGACCTTGGCACTGAACACCCACACGTCGTCGGGCTCGGCCACGATCGGCTCGGCCTCGACGTCGTACTCGTCGCGAATCTCGCCGACCAGTTCCTCCACGAGATCCTCGACCGTGACCAGGCCCGCGGTGCCGCCGTACTCGTCCACCACCAGCGCCACCTGCGTCTGCGTCCGCTGGAACTCCTTCAGGAGCTCGGGCGCCCGCTTGGTCTCGGGCACCACGTGCGCCGGTCTCACCAGCTCGGCAAACGACTCGCCATCGGCCTGGCCCGCGCCCTTGAGGAACACGTCCTTCATGTGCGCAAACCCCACGACGTCGTCCAGGCTCTCGCGATAGACGAGCAGCCGCGAGTACTCCGACTCGCGCAGCCGCGCCCGCAGATCCCCGAGCGTGGCGTCCGACCGGATGCCGACGATGTCGGGCCGTGGCGTCATCACCTCGCGCACGAGGCGGTCCTGGAAGCCGACCAGCGACCGGAACAGCTCGCGGGCCTCCTCTTCGTCTTCCTCCGCCTCCGACTCCGGCTCGGTCTGGGCCGTCGCGAGGTTCTCCTCTGCGGCGTCGTCATCGGCATCGGCCCGTCGTTCGACCCCGTTGACGCCGGCGAAGAGGTGCGTGAGCGGCGCGAACGCCCGGGCCACCACGGCGAAGGACGGCAGCAAGACCGTCAGCACCTGCTGCGGGTTGCGCCGCACGATCAGCTGCGGCACGAGCAGGAAGCAGACGAAGACGAAGCCGATCATCGACGCCAGGAAGACCCACAACCCGTGCTCGGTGCGCCCGACCCCTTCGACGTGGGCCAGCAACACCGCGACGACCACCGTGACGATGCCGAGCAGCACCCGGGCCGGGAAGAAGAGCGACGGCGGATCTTCCAGGAAACCGGTGAGCAGATCGCGTGGTCCTGCGCTGCTTTCGGCGAGCATGCGCAGCGAGAAGCGCATGAGGGCACTGAAGGCCGCGAGAATCGTCCCGAGATAGACCGCCACACAGGCCAGCAGGAACACGACGAGCGGGATCACTGCGGGGCCTCCCGCTCGATCAGCCCTGCCGGCAACCCCCCTTTGCGCCGCAGGCGACGCTCGAGCCGCGCCATCTGGCCCGTGTCGGTCTCGTGGTCGAAGCCGAGCAGGTGCAGCAGGCCGTGCAGCGCCAGCACCTTCAACTCGGTGGCGTAGGCGTGGCGGGCCTCGGCCGCCTGCCGGCGCGCAACGCCCGTGGCAATCACCACGTCGCCGAGGTGCCGACGCTGGCCGGGGATGCGGGGGGCGTCGGCATCACCCGGGAACGACAGGACGTCGGTGGCGTAGTCCTTGCCGCGCCAATCGCGGTTCAGCCGACGCATCACCACGTCGCCGACCAGGACGATGCTCAGCGTGCCCCGCGCCCGCGCGGGCGCAGTCGCGGCCAGCCAGCGGGCCAGGCCGGGTGCGCGGGCCGGACGGCCGTCGCGCGTGCACACGCTGATGCGCAGATGCGGAGGGTCGGCGTCCATGGGGTCAGGCCTGCGGACTGCCCGCGGCGGCCTTGGCGGCATCCTGGGCGGCGTAAGCCTGCACGATCAACTGCACGAGCCTGTGACGGACGACGTCGCGGTCGGTGAAGCGGATGAACGCGAGGCCCTCGACGTGCTCCAGGATGCGAATCGCGTCGATCAGGCCCGACGGCCGCCCGTAGGGCAGGTCGATCTGCGTGATGTCGCCGGTCACCACGGCCTTGCTGCCGAAGCCGAGCCGCGTGAGGAACATCTTCATCTGTTCGGTCGTGGTGTTCTGCGCCTCGTCGAGGATCACGAACGCGTCGTTCAGCGTGCGGCCACGCATGAAGGCGAGCGGGGCGACCTCGATCGTGCCGCGCTCGAGCAGCCGCTCGACCTTGTCGGCCTCGAGCATGTCGTAGAGGGCGTCGTACAGCGGCCGCAGGTAGGGATTGACCTTCTCCTGCAGGTCGCCCGGGAGGAAGCCGAGCTTCTCCCCCGCCTCGACGGCCGGGCGCGTGAGGACGATGCGGCTCACCTTCTTGGCCAGCAGCGCCGCCACGGCCTGCGCCATCGCGAGGTACGTCTTGCCCGTGCCGGCCGGCCCGATCCCGAAGACGATGTCGTGCCGCTCGATGGCCTCGAGGTACTGCCGCTGCGTGGGCGACTTGGGCACGACCTGCCGCTTGGCCGACGCGCGAACGCTGCCCTTCAGGAAGTGGTCGCGGAGATCGAGCTCGGGATGCTCGGCCGACAGGCGCAGGGCGTCCTTCACCTCGCCGCGGGCGAAGCGGTAGCCGTCGCGCACCAGCGTGTTGAACTGGCCCACGAAGGCTTCGACGCGGTCGAGGCGGTCGCCCGCCCCTTCCACGACGAGTTCGTGCCCGCTCGTGCGCACCTGCACGCCGAACAGCTCCTCGATCAGGCGCAGGTTGTCGTCGTAGGCGCCGAACAGGACGTCGACGCCCTGATCGGGGACAGGGATGGAACGAGCAGCCGGGGATGCGATACCTGAAGTCTCCTCGATGACGGACGGCCCCGGAGAGCCGTCCCGACCTATCGTCTGCGGCGTGCGCTGACGCTAGCACTGCCGCCCGCACTCAGGCAAGCGGCTTGAGGTGCAGTTCCTTGAGCTGGCGCGGGTCCACCGACGACGGCGCGTCCGACATCAGGTCCACCGCGGCGGCCGTCTTCGGGAACGCGATGACGTCCCGAATCGACGGTTCCCCCGCCAGCAGGGCGACGATGCGATCGAGGCCGAGCGCGATGCCGCCGTGCGGGGGGGTGCCGTACTCGAGCGCGTCGATGAAGAACCCGAAGCGCAGCCTGGCGTCCTCGTCCGAGATGCCGAGCAACCGGAAGAGCTGTCGCTGAATCTCGGGATCGTGGATGCGGATCGAGCCGCCCCCGATCTCGCTGCCGTTGAGCACCAGGTCGTAGGCCTTGGCCGTGACGGCGCCCGGGGCCTCGGTCATGCGCGACAGATCCGCGTCGGAGGGTGACGTGAACGGATGGTGCATGGCCACCCAGCGCTGTTCGCCCTCGTCCCAGTCCAGCAGCGGGAAGTCCACCACCCAGAGGAACTCGAAACGGGCCGGGTCGATCAGGTTGAACCGACGGGCGAGCGAGAGGCGCAGCGCCCCGAGCAGCTTCGACACGTCGGCTTCACGTCCGGCCGTCATCACGAGCAGGCCGTCGCTGCCGGCGCCCGACACCTCCAGCGCACGCGTCAGGGCCTGCTCACCCATCGCCTTGGCGGAGGTGGCCAGGCCCTTCTCGGTCTGGCGGGCCCACAGCAACCCGCCAGCCCCCATCTCGATGGCTTCGGCGACGATCTTGTCGACCTCGGCGCGCGAGATCTTCGCGCCACCCGGCACGACCAGGCCGCGCAGGACGCCGCCGCCGGCAAGGGCGTCGCGCACGGGCCCGAAGGGCGTGTCGGCGAACACCGCACCCAGATCCTGGATCTCCATGCCGAACCGGAGGTCCGGCTTGTCCGAGCCGTACTTCGCCATGGCCTCCGCGTAGGGCATGGTGCGGAAGGGCGTGGCGATCTCGATGCCCGCGACGGCGAAGATCTCCTTGACGAGCGGCTCGATCAGCGAGAAGACCAGGTGCTGCGACGCGAAGGAGATCTCGACGTCCACCTGCGTGAACTCGGGCTGCCGGTCGGCGCGGAGGTCCTCGTCGCGGAAGCACTTCACGATCTGGAAGTACCGATCGAGGCCCGAGATCATCAGGATCTGCTTGAAGATCTGCGGCGACTGCGGCAGCGCGAAGAACTCGCCGGGGTGCACGCGACTCGGCACGAGATAGTCTCGGGCGCCCTCGGGCGTGCTCTTGGTGAGGATCGGCGTCTCGATCTCGAGGAACCCGTGCGCGTCGAAGTACCGCCGGATGGCCATCGTGATCCGATGGCGCAGCATCAGGTTCTTCTGCATCCGCTGCCGACGCAGGTCCAGGTAGCGATAGCGCAGGCGCGTGTCCTCGGCCACGAACGACTCGTCGGCGATCGAGAACGGCGGACGCCGCGCGTCGTTGAGCACGCGCACCTCGGCGATGCGCACCTCCACCTGACCGGTGTCGATCTTGTCGTTGATCGTCTCGGCCGAACGCGGCGCGACCTGCCCGAGGACGGCGACCACCATCTCGGTCTTCAGCTTCTTGGCCTGCCCGAGCATCGGCTCGGCCTCGGTGACCACCTGGGTCACCCCGTACCGATCGCGGATGTCGAGGAAGATCACCGCGCCCATGTCGCGGATGCGGTGGACCCAGCCGAGCAGGACCACGTCCTGCCCGACGTGTTCGCTCCGCAACTGGCCGCAGGTGTGGGTTCTGTAGAGATCGCCGAGGATGTGCATTGCTATCGGGTGTCGGGAATCGGGTAGCGGGAATCGGGTAGCGGGAATCGGGTAGCGGCTAGATCGTGTCGGGTCGCGGTCAGCGGTCAGCGGGCGCGGCAGCCGGCGTGGCCGGCGACGACAGCAGGGCCCGCAGCGGGTCGACCGCGCCGGACCGAGGCAGCCGCTGCTGCTGACCGGTCCGGAGGTCCTTGACTGTCAGCTCACCGGCCGCCCGCTCATCGTCACCCTCGATGACCACCAGCGGCACTCCGACCGCGGCGGCGTACTTGAACTGCTTGCCCAGTTTGTCGGCGTCGGGATACACCTCGACGCGCAGGCCACCGGCACGCAGATCGTGCGCCAGCGCCAGCGCGTCGCCTGCCGTGGTGGCGTTCCACTGCGCGACCAGGACGTCGGCGGCCGTGGTGGCCAGCTGCGGCGGGAACATGCCGCGCTCGCCCATCACCACCAGGATGCGTTCGAGGCCGAGCGAGAAGCCCGCGGCCGGCACCGGCTGGCCCAGGAACATGCCGACCAGATTGTCGTAACGACCACCGCCGCCGAGGCTCCCGGCCAGGTCGGGCACGGTCATCTCCATGATGCACCCGGTGTAGTAGGACAACCCGCGAGCCAGGCTGAGGTCCACCCGGAGCTGGCCGGCGGCCGGGGTCCGCGCCGCCAACGCCAGCACCTCGCGCATGGTCGCGATGCCCGCCACGGCGGCCTCGTGCCCGGCCACGAACGCGGCCACGCGGTCCAGGGCCTCCGCGTTGTCGTCGGCCACGGCCGCCGAGATCGCCACCGACCCGAGCACGCCGAGGACGGTCTCTGCGGCCTCGGGCGGGAGCCCGCGGCTCGCGTACTCGGCCTTCACGCCATCGCGCCCGATCTTGTCGAGCTTGTCGAGGGCCACGAGGGCATCGCCGTGTTGCGCCGCGGCGACACCGGCGACGTCGAGCACGCCGGTCAGCACCGCTCGATGGTTCAGCCGCAGGACGGCGTCGGTGAACCCGAGGGCCTGCATGGCGTCACAGGCGGCGGCGCAGAGCTCGGCCTCGACGACCGGCGAGGTCGATCCCGTGACGTCCACGTCGCACTGGTAGAACTCGCGGAAGCGCCCGCGTGCCGGACGATCGGCGCGCCAGACGGGCTGGATCTGATAGCGCTTGAAGAACCTGGGGAGCGTGGCGCGGTGCTCGGCCACCACGCGCGACAACGGCACGGTGAGGTCATACCGAAGGGCCAGATCGGCCTGCCCCGACGCCTCGTGCTCGCCACGCTTGAGAATCTTGAAGATGAGCTGGTTGCCTTCTTCGCCGTACTTGCCGAGGAGCGTCTCGATGTTCTCCACGGCCGGTGTCTCGAGCGGCTCGAAGCCATAGCGCTCATAGACCTGGCGGATCACGCCGATCACGTACGTCCGTCGGCGGACGTCGGCCGGGAGGAAGTCCCGCATGCCGCGGGCTGGTGCGGTAGAAGCCATGTCGTGGCGGAGCGCGCTCAGTCGCGGGCCCCGGGAGCACCGCTCGGCGCGGGCGCCGACGGGTCGTCCATGTAGTCGAGCCGATAGCCCACGTAGCGGGCCGCGTAGTCGAGAATCGACGCCACTTCGGCGTCGGTCAGCGACCGGCGGACCTTCCCCGGGCTGCCCATCACCAGCGACCGGGGCGAGACGACGCAGCCCTCGGTCACCAGCGTGCCGGCGGCCACGATCGAGTCGGCGCCGATGACGGCGCCGTTCAGGATGATGGCGCCCATGCCGATCAGGCACCGGTCCTCGATCGTGCAACCGTGGATGATGGCCCCGTGCCCGATCGTGACCTGATCCCCGATCGTGGTGGGATGGGTCCCGCGCATCACGTGGACGATCGTGCCGTCCTGCAGGTTGGTCCGTGCCCCGATGCGGATGCGGTGCACGTCGCCGCGCACCACGCACTGCATCCAGATGCTCGATTCCGGCCCGATGCTCACGTCACCGATGACCTGGGCACTCTGGTCGACGAAGACCGACGCGTCGAGTTGTGGCCATTGGCCGCGGTACGGGCGAAGCATGAACGGGACATTATAGAACCGGGTACCGGGTACCGGGTACCGGGTACCGGGTACCGGGGACCGGGGACCGGGGACCGGGGACCGGGGAGCGGGGAGGTAGGGAGCGGGGAGGTAGGGACGGCTGGCCCAGCCGTCCGTCACCACGGCTGTCCCCAGCCGGCCGTCTCCCGCACCGTCCCGCATCGGCCGGTCGCCTCGAGCCAGCCGGGGCGCCGCACCTCGGGTCCATGCCGGATGCGCATCCAATAAATTCTGCGCATGTTAGTCTCACCAAAATAACTTTGACTTTCCGCATGCGTCGCCAGACCATGACAGAGCATGGTGGTGGCGTTCCAGGGGGAACCAGGGGCTTACAGTGAGGCGGCGGCGCAGAAGTACGCGCCCGAGGCGACGCTCCTGCCCTGCCCGAGCTTCGAGGACGTCTTCCGGGCCGTCGAGTCCGGGCGGGCGACCTTCGGGGTGCTGCCCATCGAGAATTCCATCGGTGGCACCATCCACCGCAACTACGACCTGCTGCTCGAGCACGCGCTCCAGATCGTCGGCGACCTCGAGCTGCGGGTGGTGCACAGCCTGATTGCCCTGCCGGGCACCACGCTCGACCAGATCACGCAGATCTACTCGCATCCGCAGGCGCTGGCCCAGTGCGACCGCTACCTCCGGAACTTCCGGGGCGTGGAGGTGGTGGCGACCTACGACACGGCCGGCAGCGCCAAGCTCATCAAGGACAAGCAGCTGGCCGGCGCCGCGGCGATTGCGTCGGAGCGGGCGGCAGCCGTGTTCGGCCTGCAGGTCCTCGCCTCGGGCATCCAGGACTTCGCCGACAACATCACCCGGTTCCTCGTGGTGGCGCCCCGGTCGGCCGAACCGGCCGGCTCCACCAACAAGACCACGGTGGTGTTCACGCTGTCGAACGAGGCCGGTGCCCTGTTCAAGGCGCTGAGCGTCTTCGCGCTGCGCGGCATCGACCTCACCAAGCTGGAGTCGCGGCCCATTCCGGGTCGTCCCTGGGAATACCTCTTCTACGCCGACCTTGCCGTGGGAGCGCAGGACGCGCGGTGTGACCGCGCGCTGGCGCACCTCGGGGAGTTCGCCCCCATGCTGCGCAATCTCGGGTCGTATGCGTCCACGCTGCTGCCCCGTACGGCCGCAGTCGCGCCCACCGTGGCGGCAGGAGACCTCGCATGACCGACCTGAACAAGCACAAGAGTGCAGCGCTGACCGACGGCCCGAGCCGGGCCGCCGCGCGCGCGATGCTGAAGGCCTGCGCCTTCACCGACGAGGATCTCGCCCGTCCGTTGGTGGGCATCGCCAACACGTGGACCGAGATCGGCCCGTGCAACTTCCACCTGCGGCGGCTGGCCGAGCACGTGAAGGACGGCGTGCGCAAGGCCGGCGGCACGCCCATGGAGTTCAACACGATTGCGGTGTCGGACGGCATCACGATGGGCGCCGAGGGCATGCGCGCATCGCTCGTGAGTCGCGAGGTCATTGCCGACTCCATCGAGCTGGTGACCTTCGGCCACCACCTCGACGCGGTCGTGATGCTGTGCGGCTGCGACAAGACGATTCCCGGCACGATCATGGCGCTGGCGCGCCTGAACATCCCGGGCGTCATCCTCTACGGCGGGTCCATCGAGCCTGGCCACTGGCACGGCAAGGACGTCACCATCCAGGACGTGTTCGAGGGCATCGGCGCGCAGGCGGCGGGTCGCATCACGCTCGTCGAGCTGAAGGATCTCGAGGACAAGGCGTGCCCGGGCGCCGGCGCCTGCGGGGGCCAGTTCACCGCGAACACGATGGCCATGGTCGCCGAGTTCCTCGGCATCGCCGCGATGGGCAGCGTGAGCATCCCGGCCACCTATCCGGCCAAGGACGCCGCCGCCGAGGAGGCCGGGCGCCTGGCCATGGACCTGCTCCGCCGCGGCGTGCGCCCGCGCGACCTGATCACGCGCACGGCCCTCGAGAACGCCATCACGGGGGTCGTGGCCACCGGCGGCTCGACCAACGCCGTGATGCACCTGCTGGCCATCGCCCACGAGGCCGGTGTGGCGCTCAGCATCGAGGACTTCAACGCGATCAACGACCGCACGCCGCTGCTGGCCGACCTGAAGCCGGGCGGCCGCTACGTGGCGGCCGACCTGCACAAGGCCGGCGGCACCGGACTGGTCTGCCAACGACTCGTGACTGCCGGGCTCATCGACGGCAGCGCCCTCACGGTGACGGGCCGCACGATTGGCGAGGAAGCCGCCGCCGTCGTCGAGACGGCGGGCCAGGACGTGGTGCGGCCGCTCGAGTCGCCGCTCAAGCCGACGGGCGGCCTGGTGATCCTGCACGGCAACATCGCGCCCGAGGGTTGCGTGGTGAAGGTGTCGGGGTCGTCACTGGCGGGCCACCAGGGGCCGGCGCGGGTGTTCGAAGGCGAAGAAGCCGCATTCGCCGCGGTGCAGGCAGGCCAGATTCGCCCCGGCGACGTGGTGGTCATCCGCCACGAGGGTCCGAAGGGTGGGCCCGGCATGCGCGAGATGCTGGGCGTGACGGCCGCCATCATGGGCGCGGGACTGGGCGACGCCGTGGCCCTGCTCACCGACGGCCGGTTCTCGGGCGCCACGCGCGGCCTGATGGCGGGCCACGTCGCGCCCGAAGCGGTGGCGGGTGGTCCCATCGCGGCCATTCGCGACGGCGACGTCATCACGTTCGACCTGAAGAACCGCCGCCTCGAGATGGCGGTGAGCGACGACGAGATCGCGCGCCGGCTGGCGGCCTACGTGCCGCCGGCGCCGCGGTACACCACCGGAGTCATGGCCAAGTACGCCAGCCTCGTGTCCTCGGCCTCGCAGGGCGCCATCACGCGCCCGGCGGCCACGCTGTCCAACACTGCGCCCGTGCGCGAGCCGTCGATGCGGTAGGGACGGCTCTCCGAACCGTTCATCGAGGTAGGGACGGCTCTCCGAGCCGTCCGCCTGAGCCCTGAGCCTGTAGCCCTGAGCCTGTAGAGCCTGTTATGAAGAAGACCGGAGCCCAAATCCTGTGGGAGAGCCTGGTGCGCGAAGGCGTCACCTGCGTGTTCGGCTACCCCGGCGGAGCCATCCTGCCGGCGTACGACGCGATGCTCGACTACCCGATCCGCCACATCCTGGTGCGCCACGAGCAGGGCGCCACGCACATGGCCGACGGCTATGCGCGCGCCACGGGCCAGGTCGGTGTCGCCATCGCCACGAGCGGTCCCGGCGCGACCAACATGGTCACCGGCATCGCCACCGCGATGATGGACTCGGTGCCGATCGTGTGCATCACCGGGCAGGTGGGCAGCAAGGCCATCGGGTCTGATGCCTTCCAGGAGACCGACATCACCGGGATCACGCTGCCGATCACCAAGCACAACTACCTGGTGACGCGGCCCGAGGACGTGGCGCGCGTGGTGCGCGAGGCGTTCTACGTGGCGCGCTCGGGGCGTCCCGGCCCGGTGCTGATCGACATCACGAAGGACTGCCAGCAGTCGTCGTGCGAGTTCGAGTGGCCCGAGGAGCCGAAGCTGCGGGGCTACCGGCCGTTGCACACGCCCAGTTCGCGTGAGGTCGAGCAGGCGCTGGAGCTGATCCACTCGGCCAAGCGGCCGATCATCCTCGCCGGCCGCGGCATCATCCAGTCCAACGCGCGCGAGGCCGTGCTGAAGTTCGCCGAGCAGGCCAACGTGCCCATCGCGATGACGCTGCTCGGCCTGGGCGGCATTCCGGCGAGCCATCCGCTGAACCTCGGCATGATGGGCATGCACGGCGAGGCCTGGGTGAACACGGCCATCCAGGAGGCCGACCTGCTGCTCGCCTTCGGCATGCGGTTCGACGATCGCGTGACGGGCAACGTCAAGACGTACGCCCCCAACGCGAAGAAGATCCACATCGAGATCGACCCGGCCGAACTGAACAAGAACGTGCGCGTGGACGTCGGCCTCATCGGCGACCTGCGCGAGACGCTCGAGGGCCTGCTGCCGCTCGTCGAGACGCGCGACCGCGCCGACTGGCTCGCCTACATCGACCTGCTGAAGGGCGACTCGGCGGTCCGCGACATCCAGAACCTGCCCGACAACGGCCACCTCTACGCGGCCCACGTCATCAACGACCTCTGGCGCGAGACCCGCGACCGCGAGACCATCGTCGTCACCGACGTCGGCCAGCACCAGATGTGGGAGGCGCAGTACTACAAGCACGAGGAGCCGCGCTCGCTCATCACGTCGGGCGGCCTCGGCACCATGGGTTACGCGCTGCCGGCCGCGATTGGCGCCAAGGTGGCACGTCCCGATGCCGAAGTGTGGGTGGTCGTCGGCGACGGCGGCTTCCAGATGACGATGTGCGAGCTGGCGACGATCGCCCAGGAAGGCATCGACATCAACATCGCCATCATCAACAACGGCTTCCTCGGGATGGTGCGCCAGTGGCAGGAGTTCTTCTACGAGCGCCGCTACGCCGCCACGCCGCTGGTCAACCCCGATTTCGTGAAGCTCACCGAGGCATTCGGGCTGAAGGCGATGCAGGTCACCACGCGGGCCGACGTGCTGCCCGCCGTGCGTGAGGCGCGCAGCCACCAGGGCACCGTCCTCATCGACTTCCGCGTCGAGCAGGAGGACTCGGTGTACCCGATGGTGCCCGCGGGCAACGACCTGCACAACATGATCCGGCGCCCCAGCGCCATCGTCGAGACGGGAGCGGACGCATGAATACCTTCGTGGTGCTCGTGGAAGACCACCCCGGCGTCCTCACCCGCGTGAGCGGGCTGATCCGCCGTCGCGGGTTCAACATCGACTCGATCACGGTGGGCCACACCGAGACACCGGGCGTGTCGCGGATGACCATCGCGGTGGAAGCCGACGAGTTCGGCGCCCGCCGCATCGAGGCCAACCTGTACAAGCTGATCGAGGTGCTACGCGTCGACAACGTCTCGCGCCAGCCGTCGATCCTCCGTGAACTGGCGATCCTCAAGGTGAAGACGACGCCCGAGACGCGGGCGCAGATCTTCCAGCTCGCGCAGGTGTACCGCGCGCGCATCATCGACGTGTCGCCCGAGTCGCTGGTGATCGAGATCACCGGCAACGAGGACAAGGTGCGCAGCCTGATCGAGGTGCTCGAGCCCTACGGCATCCTCGAACTGGCCCGCACCGGCCGGCTCGCGATGCTCCGAGGCACGGGCACGGCGAGCAAGCCGCCCGCCGCCGACCAGGACTTCCCCGCCGAGCAGGCCGAGGACGACCTGATTTCGCACTCGGTGTAACGAGACGTGGCGCCTCTCCGAGGCGCCGATGTCCACGTAGCCTGCAGCCCATAGCCTGCAGCCTGCCTGAAACGACTCACGACGGCCGGCGGGGACAGCCGGCCCTACCTCACGTAGGCTGTAGGCCGTAGGCTGAAGGCCCTTTCCCCGGACAACGATGGCCGCACAAATCTTCTACGACAAGGACGCCGACCTCTCCCTCATTCAAGGGAAGAAGGTCGCCATCATCGGCTACGGATCGCAGGGACACGCGCACGCGCTGAACCTCAAGGACAGCGGCGTGGACGTGCGCATCGGCCTGCGCGCCGGAAGCAGTTCGGCCGCCAAGGCGCAGGCCGCGGGCGTGCGCGTGGTCAGCGTGGCCGACGCGGCGAAGGAAGCCGACGTCATCATGCTGCTCGCGCCCGACACGGTGCAGCCGTCGCTCTACAAGAAGGACATCGCGCCGAACCTCACCGCCGGCAAGATGCTCATGTTCGCGCACGGCTTCAACATCCGGTACGGCACGATCGTGCCGCCGGCCGACGTCGACGTGACGATGGTGGCGCCCAAGTCGCCGGGCCACCGCGTACGCGAGGTCTTCGAGGAGGGCGGCGGCGTGCCGGGCCTCATCGCCATCCACCAGGACGCCACCGGCCAGGCGCGCGCGCTCACGATGTCGTACGCCAAGGGCATCGGCGTCACCCGTGCGGGCGTCATCGAGACGACCTTCACCGAGGAGACGGAGACGGACCTCTTCGGCGAGCAGGCCGTGCTCTGCGGCGGCACCGCCGAACTCGTGAAGGCGGGCTTCGAGACGCTGGTCGAGGCCGGGTATCAACCCGAGATCGCGTACTTCGAGTGCCTGCACGAGCTGAAGCTGATCGTCGACCTGATGTATCGCGGTGGCCTGAACTACATGCGCTACTCGGTGAGCGACACGGCCGAGGCCGGCGACTACTACACGGGTCCCCGCATCATCACGGCCGAGACGCGCAAGGCCATGAAGCAGGTGCTCGCCGAGATCCAGGACGGCACGTTCGCGAAGAAGTGGATCGAGGAGAACGAGACCGGCCGCCCGTGGTTCAACAAGGTGCGCGCCGCCGAGCAGACGCAGACCCTCGAGGAGGTCGGCGCGAAGCTGCGCGCCATGATGCCGTTCCTCAACCCGGTCACGCACAAGCCGCAGGAGCAGAACGCGCCGGTGGCGTAGGCCAGGTAGGGCGGCGTGTCCCACGCCGCCGTGAGTCATGACGGCGCGGTCGGAGACCGCGCCCTACCCCGTACTTCGAACGGCCGGTAGGTACAATGCGTCTCCCCGATGGAGATGCCCATGTCCGCCGACCGTTTCGTCGTTTCGGGGGCCGCCGCGCTGCTCGGCCTGCTCCTGCTATTCCCTGTCGCGGCGCACGGACAGGCCGCCACGCCGGCCGCCCCGCGCGTGCCGACCATCGACGAACTCGTCGAGGTCGGCGCGGTGTCGTCGCCGACCATCTCGCCAGACGGACGCTGGATCGCCTACGAGGAATCCTTCGTCGACTGGGAGCGTGACGCCTTCGTCACGCAGCTCATGCTGGTCGACACCCGGGCGGGCACGCCCATCCAGCTCACACGCGGCAAGGCGTCGGTCGGCGACCTGGAATGGTCGCCCGACAGCCGCTGGATCACGTTCCTCCGCGACGTCGACGGCAAGGCCCAGATCCACGCCATGCGCCCCGATGGTGGCGAGCCCCTCGTGCTCTCGCAGCACGACGCGCCCATTGCCAACCACGAGTGGAGCCGCGACGGCACGACCATCGTCTACACCGCCCCCGAGGCCGAGACTCCCGCCCAGAAGGCGCGCACGGACGCGTTCGGCGACTTCGCCGTCGTCCGCCGCGACTACCGCTACGCACAGCTCTGGAGCCTGCCGGCCCACGAGGCCCTGAAGACGCCGACGAAGGCGCGTCAGCGCACGCGCGGCACGACACGCCACGTCCAGGCCTTCGACATCTCCCCCGATGGCAGCCGCGTGGCGTTTGCGGCCACGCGAACGCCCGACCTCGTGGACGGTGGGTCCTCGGACATCCACCTGCTCGACCTCGCCTCGGACGATGTGCGCCTGCTCGTCGGGCAACCGGGCCCCGACGGCAACCCGCGCTGGTCGCCCGACGGCCGGCGCATCGCCTTCGAGTCGGCGACGGGCGCGGCGCGCTACTACCACGCCAACCGGCGGCTGGCCGTCGTGGACGCGCAGGGCGGCGTGCCCCTGTCGGTCACCGACGCGCTCGACGAAGACGTCAGCCTCGTCGCGTGGACACCAACGGGGCTCTACGTGACGGCCCTGCAGAAGACCGCGGCCCACCTCTTCCGGGTGGATCCCGACACCCGCGCTGTCTCACGTGTCTCCTCCCCCGATCCGCTGATCCTGCAGATGGCCTCGCTGAGCGCCGACGGGAGCACCCTGGCCTTCACGGCCTCGTCTGGCACGACCCTGCCGGAGGTCCACGTCACCGATGTGCGCGCGTTCACGCCCCGAGTGGTGACCACGCGCTCCGATCGGCTGCGACCCTGGCTGCTCGGCACACGGGAGGTGATCAGCTGGACGAGCCAGGACGGCGAGCCGATCGAGGGCGTGCTGATCAAGCCGCGCGACTTCGACCCGGCGCGCCGGTATCCCCTGCTCTGCGTGATCCACGGCGGGCCCACCGGCATCGATCGTCCGCAGGCCATCGACGCGCGGTACTACCCCACTGACCTGTGGGCCGCACGAGGCGCGCTCGTGCTCAAGGTGAACTATCGCGGGAGCGCCGGCTACGGGCAGCGCTTCCGCCAGCTGAACGTCCGCAACCTGGGCGTCGGCGACGCGTGGGACGTCCTCTCGGGGATCGACAGTCTCGTCGCGAAGGGACACGTCGACCCGGATCGCCTTGGCTGCATGGGCTGGAGCCAGGGCGGCTACATCTCGGCGTTCCTCACCACGTCGACCACGCGGTTCAAGGCGATCTCGGTGGGCGCCGGGATCTCGAACTGGGCCACGTACTACTACAACACCGACATCACGCCGTTCACGATCCAGTACCTCGAGGCCGACCCTTCGCGCGACCCAGAGATCTACCGGAAGACGTCACCGATGTCCTACGTGACGGGCGCGAAGACACCGACGCTGATTCAGCACGGCGAGTTCGATCGCCGCGTGCCGATCGCCAATGCCTACGAGCTGCGCCAGGGCCTGCAGGATCGGGGCGTGCCGGTGGAGATGATCGTGTACAAGGGCTTCGGGCACGGCCTCACCAAGCCCAAGGCGATGCGCGCCGCCATGCAGCACAACCTGCAGTGGTTCAATCACCACCTCTTCGGAGACCCCGCGCCCGACTTCACGGCAGGGCCACGGTAGGGGGCTCTCCCCCTCGACTGCGTTCGGGGCACGCGAGGCGATGTGAGCCCCGCACGAGGCGGACGGCCGGGACGGCCGTCCCTACCAGATCACAGCTGCGACGGCCGTCCCTACCAAATCACTGCGGGAACGGCCGTCCCTACCGGGGGCGCAACTGCAAGAGGAGGTCGCGTGCGGCGTCGGCGGCAGGACCGCCGAGCGACAGCGCCTCCTCCACTCGCGCGCGAGCGATCGACTCGTTCTCGAGGTTCGCGTAGGCGACGGCCGCGTTGTAGCGCGCCCACGCCATCTGGTGACGGTGCGCTACCAGTTCCCGCTCACGCCGCGCGACGAGGGCCTTGCGCGTGTCGTCGCCCAGCCGGGCCTCGCGGGCGTCGGCAATCCGCTGTTCGAGCGTCGGGGTCCTCTCGGCGTGACACTCGTAGGCCTCGTCGAAACCCGCCGACGCTTGGGGCCACACCCGGCGCACCAGGAAGATCGCCGCGCGGTCGAAGTGCGCCTCACAGTACCGCCCCTCGAGCTCGATGGCGGCGTCGAAGTCGGCGAGGGCCGCGTCGGTCCGCGCCTGCCTGAACGCGATGACACCCCCGAGGTAGTGCACGTCGGCGTTGACCATCAATCGCCGCGCCGCGTCCACGGCCTCGCGCGCCGCCTCGAGTTCACCCAGCGTGAAGAGATTCCACGCCTTCCAGTAGTGCGCCTCGCCCAGGTACCACGTGCCGAGCGCGATCATCGCGTCGGCGGAGGCGATCGCTTCGCGATGCTGTCCGAGGAAGCCGAGCGTCTTCATCCGCCCGAGCTGCGCTTCGCGATGGTCGGGCACTCGAACCAGGAGTGCCTCGTACAGGCGCAGGGCTTCGGCGTGGTCCTCCATGCGCTGGCGGATGTCGCCGCGCAACGCGAGGGCCGGGACCAGATCCGGGAGTTCCTGCAGTGCGGCAGCCAGCGCCTCGTCTGCCGAGACCAGGCGACCTCGGGCAATCTCGGCCTCGCCCGTCAGGATGCCTGCCTCGACGAACGACGGGTGACGCGCGATGAATGCCTCGAGTTCGTGGGGCGCACTGCGCAGGATCCCGATGCGCATGAACGACAGCGTCGCGTCTTCGGGGTGACGCGCCCACCACGTGTCGCGATCGAGGCCGGGCATCACGCCTGGTGGGGGCCGCTGCCCCTCGTCCACACCGAGGAACGGATGGCTGCCGATCACCGCGAGGGTGAGGGTGGCAATCCAGGGATCCTCGGCCGCCCGCAGCTCGAGTGCCCGGTAGTGCGCGCGGACCGCGGGCACGTCCTCCCGGCCCAGCGTCATGCCCGGGCCCAGCCCAAGCGTTCCGTGACGCCAGGGAATCGCCGCGAGGGCTGTGCGGGCCGCCGTCACGTCTTCCGGGGCCGCGACGGCCTCGAGGCGCGCCGGCGCTGCCTGATACTCACCGGGGTACAGTCCCACCAGCTTCTCGCGCAACGCCAGATGCACCGCCGTGCGATATGCCTGGGGACCCAGCGCCGTGCGACCCGCCACGATGGCGGCGTCGTAGGTCGCCAGGGCCCGCACGAGGCAGCGGTAGCAGCCCTCGGTCGCTTCCGCATCGGCCGACGCGATGCGAGCTACCCACGGATCGGGCGGCGCGGCGATGGGCGCAGGCCGCGCGCACCCGAGGTGCAGCGCGACGGCGACGACCGCGAAGGCGGCCGCCGCCCACCTCGCCCCATGCACGCCATGGGCTGGCGACACCCTCGTCACTGAAGGGTGAAGTTGACGGTCATCGTCATCGTGATCGGCACGGCCTCGCCGTTGAGCCATGTCGGCGTGTAGCGCCACTGCTTGACGGCGGTCAGCGCCGCGGCGTCGAGCAGCGGGATGCTGCGGAGCACCTTCGTATCCTGCACGACACCGTCGGCATCGATGGTCGCCTCGATGATGACGACGCCCTGTACACCGGCTTCCTTCGCCACCTCGGGATAGACCGGTGGCACGTCCACCAGTTTCTTCGGCGGCATCACCGCCCCACCGATACGGAGCGGAGGCCTCGACGCAGCCGAGGACGCCGGAAGGCCGGGGTCCCCCACGGTCACATCGGTGGCGACCAGCAGCGGAGCCGCCACCGGCGACTCGAACTGCCACTGGCGCACCGCGACGAGCGCCGCCTCCTCCGCTCGGGCGACATCGACAGGGACTGCGTCCACGGACGCCTCGAATCGTCCCACGGCACGGGCTTCCGCAACGCGCCCGGCCGCGTCGATCACCAGGTGTACACGGAACCGGCGACCGCCGGGATCGGCCCACACGGGTTCGACAGCCACGACCCGCCTCGGCACGGGCGCGTCGAGGGTGGGCAGCTTCGCGACGCGTTCGAGCGGGCCTGGCCCCTTCAACTCACGCGTGGCCTCCTGCGCCGTCATCGTCGCGCCAAGCGGCACGAACAGCCCGAGTGTCGTCGAGACCCCACTCGCGAGCAGCACCATCCCGCCGTTGATCATCCATCGATGCGTGCGTGACACGTGGCCACCTCCTCCACACAGGTGCGCCACCCGGCGCACCAGCGCATGACGATGCCCGCCGGCGTGCAGGCCGAAGGACAGGACAGGACGGAGGCTGCTGCACCAGACGAGGGCCTCCACGTAGTCGCGCGTGCCGCCCGTGAGCGCCACGACCTCGGCGTCGACCTCGTGCTCGCGCGCCAGTCGCAGGCGGGCGAGCATCCACCACACGGCCGGCTGCCACCAGAACAGCACGCGCCACACCTCGTCTCCCTGCGCCCGGTGGACGTCTCCCCGAGCGGCGTGCAGGAGTTCGTGCAGGTAGACCGCGAGGCGCTGTCCGGCGGGTTGGTCGCGCAAGGCGCTCGGCACGAGGACACGAACCGGCCTCCACCCGAACGCACACGCGACACCCGCCGCCGAGGCCACGACGGGGACCGGTGACCCGGCAAGCGGGAAGCGCCGTCCGCGTGCAGGGACCAGGGCGCGCGCCCTCGCCAGTGCGACGTCGTCTTCGACCGGCTCGGCCAGGGCGGCGATACGCGCCAGCCGCCGGACTCCGATCACCACCCACATCACCCGAGCCGCCGCGCCGAGCGCCCAGGCCAGACCAATCACGACGAGGGGCGCGACGGCGGCGCCGCCAGCGGACGCCTGACCGAACACCACCGTCGTGGACTCGACGAACGCGACGACGGCAGGCGGGGCCACAGGAGGATCGGCGGGGCCGAACAGCGGCAGCAGGGGAAACACCACGACGCCCATCGCGCCGGTTCCCCACCACCAGGTGAGCCGCCGGGGGTCGGCCACGCGAAACAGCCGCGGCAGCACGAGCATGACGGCCCCGAGCACCGTGCCGTGCATCAGCCAGGTCAGGACGAACACGTATGGCGACATCAGTCCTCCTGATCGAGCAGCTTCCTGATCTCCTCGCGGTCACGCGCCGACAATCGTCGGTCCGACACGAGTTGCGCGACCAGTGACTCGGCTGCGCCATCGAAGACACGGTCCACGAACTCGCGCACCATCACCCGCATCATCTGCCGCTGGGTCCGCACCGCGCGGTATCGGTGGGCCCGTGACTCGGGTTCCGCGACGCGTGCGACGATGCCCTTCTGCTCGAGGATGCGCATCATGGTGAGCACGGTCGTATAGGCGAGATCGGCCCGACGGGTTTCGCGCAGCGCGTCGTGCACCTCGCGCACCGTGGCGGTGCCGAGCCGCCAGACGACCTTCATGATGGCGAGTTCCTGGGGTGTGAGGGGCTGCGGTGACGGCGTCGGCGTCATGACTACTAACTACTTAGTACTTAGGACTACGGCGTGTCAAGCG
>VFQN01002477.1_pt1 | contig 28356 bp, 30 predicted proteins | sample 3512371 | NCBI WGS metagenome assembly VFQN01 (sample SAMN10412370, study PRJNA504923) | tailings metagenome | isolation source: Replicate 2 from Balatoc abandoned mine | place: Philippines: Itogon, Benguet | collected 2017-08-28
GCCCCGCCCCCGCAGGCGGTGCTAGCTCCCCCCCCCCCCCCCGCAACCTCCGCCCCCGCCACCGCTTCCGAGCCCCAGGCTGCTCAGGCCCCCGCCCACCAGCAGCCGCAGCAGCCGCAGCACCCCCCCATGAACGCCGCGCTGGCTCCCGCGGCCGCCGCGGCCCTGACGTTCGAGGGCAAGTACCGGCACCAGCACTACCAGCTGCAGAGCAAGGTGACGGTGGACGTGTACGCCAAGAAGCTCAAGAAGGAGCAGGTGGGTGGGCGCGAGCACCCGCGCTGTTGCTGCTGCGACGGCACGAGTGCCGGGCGTGACACCAGAGCGTGTGGTGCTGTATCACCGGAACATCACTGCAGCCTACACTCCCTTCCCTTGCTTAGCATAGGTAGGGAACACGAAGGATCCAGCTCGCATGCCCACCTGTGCTTGGCTGTGTACCTGCCTCAACGACCCAAGGACCAACGTTGGCGCAGGTGACCTGCGAGTTTGGGGAAACGCACCTAACTGTTACCATCCGGGACCTAGAGGGCAACGAGGAGTACAAGCTGGACGTGGAGCTATACGGCAAGGTACGGCATCGGCCAGCGGTTGGCACGTGGCCAGTATGGGACATGTCAGTTGGGGCGAGCACAGGCTGGTGGGCCGTGCAAGGGCGCCGCTATGCATGGCAGTCATGTCGGGGACACGGCATGCTGGGAGGAGGCGTGCAGGATGGGGCTGCGGCGTCGCCGGGGACCTCTTGTAGCTGTGCAGCACGGTACTGTATGCAGGGGTGCACAAAACTAGAACGCGTTAGCCTCGATACTCATCAGAGATCAGACCTTGTGTGGCCCTGCACCAGGCCGGCACCCCAATTCCGTGCAGCTATTCCTTCTCCGTCCCTGCATTGGCAAGCTGACGTCTCTGGGGCCTGCCTTCCCTGCCTTCGCTGCAGGTCATCCCCGAGCAGTGCAAGTACGAGGTGCTGAGCACCAAGGTGGAGATCACCCTGGCCAAGGCGGACACGCTGCAGTGGGTGAGCGGGGCACAGCTGTAGTCCAGGGCTGCCCCTTTCCTCCACTGTTGCAAGCCACGTTCATGTGTCACATCAACGACGAGGACCAAATGTCGGGGCCACGCCAGGCTGGATGGTTCTTACCGGTATGCTGCAGCCTACGTACCGGTGAGCTTTTAAGATGTCGGCCCCTCAGCTCACGCTGTGCGCCGCTGCCCCTGCTGCTGCCCCGGCCCCCCATCCCCATGTGCCCCCAGCCCACGCTGGAGAAGTCCAACAAGGTGGCAGCAGCAAACTACAGCACGCCCGGCACGGAGGCGCCGCAGCAGTACCCCACCTCTGCTGTGCGCAAGGCCAAGGACTGGAGCAAGGTGGACCAGGAGCTGGCGGTAGGTGCGGGCGTGGCGGCGAGGGGCTGGGGGCGTGCAGCCCTGTGTCGTGTTGTACTCCTCTGGGCGTATTGGGAGCCATGCTAAAACGATGGCGTAGCGTGTGCACAAGGAAGGCATCGGACAATAACCAGCGCAATGTCACAGGCGGCTGCTAGTGATGTACATGATCTGGGTCTGCAGCTGTGCGGCCCACCCGGCGGTGCGCTGGGTTGCGAGCGGGGGACTGGCAATGGTATGTTGCGGACTGGCCTTCTCCACTTGCCTCTGCCCACTGAGAGTACAGTGTGGTGGCTCTCCTTCGCGTGTACGTGTCAGGAGCTGGAGAGCAAGGGCGAGCTGGACATGGGCGACCCGCTAAACAACTTTTTCAAAAAGATCTTCGCGTCGGGCGACGAGGACACGCGGCGCGCCATGATGAAGAGCTTCGTGGAGAGCAACGGCACCGTGCTGTCCACCAACTGGAGCGAGGTGGGCAAGAAGAAGGTGGACTGCACGCCGCCGGACGGCATGGAGGTCCGCAAGTGGGAGGCGTGAAGAAGCCCAGGGAGGTGTGGGGCAGGGGAGCTCCCCTGGTGAGGGGCATAGGGTGAAGCCTGCTGGGATACGTTTGGGTGGTGCAGGAGCGGTTAGTGAGGCGGTTACTGGACTGCTGGAGCGGGGTGCAATCTGTTTGGCTTCTGTGGCTGTTTGTGTTTGCGGTCGGGCAATGCCTTGCAGTGGGTGCAGCCGGCGCAGCCGTGAGGGGTTGGGGATGTGGGCTTGGGGGCAGGTGGCTGTGTGGTGGAGTGTCGGTCCAATGCCCGTACATTGTGCCACCGTCGAGATAGTGGGGCTGTTGTGTGGCTAACGCAGCGGAGCAAACTGGAGCCGTGCGGTGCTGCGTGTACAAAAATAGTGTTGTGCCTGTTGCCTTTGCGACGTTTGTTTTGTCTCCTCCTGCCGATGCGGCCAAACGGACCAGCATGTGTCAGGGACGTTGGGTTGGCTACTGGCCTGCGGCTGCGCACGATAGGACGTCAGGTTGCATGAGACACGCTGGTGGGATCTAAGTGGTACATTGACACGGCCGGCCCATGCTCCGAACCTTCGATTCACTGCAGTTGTTCAATGTCCCAAATGCATGGCTCTGCCTACCTGCTCGTCAGCTAGGAGAGTACCGTAGGCCGCTGACGCAAAGACAACACCTACCCTGGTATGGAAGCTTCCAAAGGGTCGAGGGGCTGGTTCGTGCCGTTGTAGCACTTCGGAGGCTAAGGCGCCAGGGCCGTACCTTGGTCAGTACGGTACTCCTGTCAGATGAGCAAGTGTTACACTGTGGGCAAAAGCGGTGTTCCATAACCGGACCGACACAGCGTAAGGTGCTCCCCTCACAACTTCGAGGAACATTTACAGGACCTGCAGCCTGCAAACCCCATGCTAAGCAGGTGAGCCCCCCGAGACTTACTTATGCGCAAGAATACAGACAGCAGGTGCTCACTAAGCATCCCGCGCACTGTTCTCCTTGCACACCGTGTATCAACAGTTTGCAGAGATGTTCGCCGTGATAACAAGTCAATGTGTCCCGATGCAGTCTACGGCAGTTCGGCGCAGTGATTACTCCGTGTAAAAAGTCAAGAAGACAGTGCACGTAAGCTACTTACCGTGTTACCATGAGTATTACGGTGCACTCCAGGATAGTTACCGGGCACCCCTAGTTAGCAATCAAACAACAATGATGCTAAACCCACAGCAACGCATTTGCAAGGCGAAGTAGGGCCAGGGTGCGAGGTGCTGCATGCAGCCCATTGGGGCAGGCATGCGGCAGCGTGAAAGCGAATGAAACGTAGTCAACCAACATGCACGTGGTGTCAACAACAAAGATGTGATAGGCGAACCAATGTGTGCTGTCTGACAGGACGCGTGCGCGGCGGACGTTGTGTGATCTTGTCCTAATCAAAAACTAGGGGTATGTAACAGGACGATCTGGCCTTTTGGACCATGCGCCTTTGCCCGAGCGTCCAGTCCTGTACCTTTGGGCACACCCGGAACAGCCAAACAACCGTTAATCCTCCAGCAATATCCAACATCTGCCACAGCCCCTCGACAGCCAAAACACAATGAAACCTATTTGGGTGCTTCCGATCGCACCCACCACCGCCCACCATCGCTATCCGTCACCGCCGCTGCAGCTGCCAATACGTCACCCCCTGCCCCTGCCCCTGCCCGTAGCCGTCATCCACGTCATAACCAGCGTCGTACTGCATTTGCTGCTGCTGTTGCTGCTGCGGCGTCGGGGGTTGGCGGTACTCCACCTCCGCCAGCTGCCGTACCTGCCTCATCACACCACCCTGCACATACTGCTGCTGCTGCTGGTGCGGGGAGCGCAGTACGGCAAGCTGCGCCGCCCTGGCCGCAGCCTCCTCCTCCTGCCGCTCCTGCTGCGCCGCCAGCAGCTGTGCGTTGATCAGGAGCTGCTCCTGCCGTGACAACACACTGCCGTTTCCACCGCCACCCTGCTCAAGCTGCTGCCCCCTGCCCTGGCCAGCCTGCGCCGCCAGGTGCTGCAGCAGCAGGTGCTGCTGCTGCTCCTGCAGCTCCTGCTGCTGCTGCCGCCGCTGCTGTTGCTGCTGCAGGATCAGGCGCTGTTGCTGCTGCTGCTGCGCTGCCAGCAGGGCAGCATGCAGGCCCCCCACCCCGCCGCCGCCTCCACCCGCGCCTTGCTGCGCCGCCTGCAGTCCCAACAGCAACTGCGCCACCCCCCCACCCCCGCCACCACCCCCAGCCCCCCCGCCCCCGCCCAGCCCCACACCTAGCCCCCCAGCGCCCCCCGCACCCAACACCCCATCCCCTAGCGCCGCCGCCAGGGTCGCGGCATCGATCCCCACCAGCTGCCCCACCTGCCGTGCGCCCCCAAGCACCGCCGCCAGCCTCGCCCGCTCCTCCCTCCTCTGCCTCTCCATCTGCTCAATCCACCTGAAGTTGCCCTGCCGCCCCTCCCCGCCACCCCTCTCCACCTCCTGCTGCTCCGGCTCCTCCGCCGACGGCCACGCGGGCACCAGCCCCGACACGCCCGCCGGCAGGATGGACCGCATGCCGCCCAACACCGGCCCCGACGCCCGGCCCTCCCCAGCCGCCGGCCCGCTGCGCCGCCCGGCGGCGGCCGCCGCCTGCGCCTGCGCCGTCGCCGCCGCGGCCGCCGCCGCCAGCTGCCGCTCCTGTAGAAGCCGCTGCTTTGACGCTGCCATGGTGTCCGCCGCGCGCCCACCCGGCGCCATACCACCCGGCGGCGACGACGCAGCCGCCGCCGCTACCCGTCCCGCGTTGGCGGCCCCAAGCGGGCCCCGAGGCCGCGGCATCGCTCCACCGCCGCCTCCGCCGCCAAAGACAAAGCGCATCTCGCCCTCCCTTGCCGGCTGCCTCTGCGCATGTGCGGGTACCTGCCGTGCGTACGGGTGGTGGTGATGGGGGTGGGGGTGCGGCCGCTGGTGCTGCGACGGCTGCGGCCGCCTCCGCCACACCGCAGTCTGCTGCTCCGCCTCCTCCGCCTCCATCTCGTCCTGCTCTGCCGCCAGGTCGACCACATCCGGGTCCTCAGGGGCCGGGGCCTGGCGCGAGCGCGCCGCTTCCCGCCGCCGCTGCTGCTGTTGCTGCCCTTGGCCCTGATACCCTTGCGCCCTCAGCTCCTCGTGTTCCTGCTTCTGCTTCCGCAGCTGGATGAGCTCCCGCTTCATGGCGGGGGGCATCTGCGCCTCCGCGGGGTAGTCGTGGTGGCCCTTGGCGCAGCAGCGGGGGCACCTGCGACGCAGTGCATGGCGGCGCACGGCCGAGGGAAGGTAGTGTGTTAGCCGAACAGTATTGCACATTTAAGGCACGCTTGGCTCACCCAACAGCCATTTGCGGGACGTACACGAGGTTCGCCGCCCCCGGTACCCCTCCCCCGCACCTCCAGTCGGGCGGCGCGTGCTGCTCCTCCTGCTCCTCCTCCTCGCTGTCCGAGGGCGGCACCGGCATGCCCACGCACTCGTGGTGGTACCACCCGTCGCAGTAGTCGCAGCCCAGCATGGGCCGGTCCTCGTCGTACAGCCGCTGGCACAGGCAGTACAGCTGCGCCGCCTCCTGCAGCTTTGCCACCTCCTTCTCGATCTGGAAGGGCGCATCAACATTTGCGAAGCGGTTGATGTACGTGCTCGAGGCTTGCTACATGGCGGTCGGGGGATTAAGGAGACGACAAGAAGGCATGGGCACGTCAACCGCTTCAGCCGCTCGGTCGCGATGCACCACACCCAGCCCCGTTTCCTCTCACGCCTACGCGGCCCAACAACGTAGGCGTGCAAGGCGCCGTCCCGCAAGGCCCCGCACTTCGCGCCCCTCACGCCTATTTGGCGCAGCTTCGTAGGTGTGCTAAGCGCCCCTTTCCCCGTCCTCCTTTCCTCGCCCCCTGCCCACCTTGACCGGCAGGTTCGCTGCCGCCCCCAGGTGCATCCTGGCGCGCGAGATGAGCTGCTGCACGCCCGGCGCGTTGCCCGGCCGCCCCGCCCACTGCTTGACCTGGTCCATCAGCCCCTTGGCCACCTCCAGCCACGACCGGCCCGCCGCGTGCTGCGCCGCCAGCAGCACGTGCAGGGGGTCCTCCGCCAGGGAGGCGGGGGAGGCCCCGCCAGCCTCCGCCTCACGCAGCAGCTGGCTCAGCATGGCGACGGACATCCTGCGAGCGGCAAAAGGCAAACCATGCAACATCATCCAAAGCGTCCGCGACGTGTGCATGTCGGGAACCAGCGATATTACTTTGCTCACTGGTGGCTGAAATACGCCTACGCATACAGCTTTACGTAGCACAAGGCGGGCACGCTGGCTGCTCGCTGCTCACCACTTGTGCACGGACAGCAGCCAGCGCTCACCTGTGCCATGGGCCCCAGTCCCGCTTCCCCCAAAGCCCCAGCCCCAGCCCCGGCCCCGGCCCCCACCCACGCACCTCTCTTCGCTGTGCAGCAGCGCGTTGGCCTTGGCCCTCCACGACTCCACCTTGAGCGCCCTCAGCACGTCCGCCACCACATCCCCCGCGTCCACCTCCAGGTAGCACCCCTGCTTGGCCACCGCACGCAACACGCGGCACGACCCCACCAGCGCCTGGCCCGCCTCCACCATGCCCTCCGTGGGCAATGGCAGCGCCGCAGCGCCGGCGGCTGCGGCTGCGGCGGCGGCGCGCGCCGCCAGGGCCGGACGGCGGGCGCCCTGGAGTCCGGGCTGGCCAGAGGCGGCGGCTTCGCGGTCGTAGGTTGACAGGAGGGCCTCGTGGTCGGCCAGGAGCTCACGGGCTAGAGCCTGGCAGCACAGGGGCATGGGGTAGGAGGGCGGGGCAGAAAGCTGTGTGTGCAGGAGTGGAAGAGGTGGGTGCGGATGCAATGGCCGTATGAGGCCGTGGCTTGGGGTTGGTGCGGACTGATAGCATTTGGCCAAGAGGACGTGAGCCTTTCCAAGCACGCCCCCTGCACCCATCCGGAGTGCGGATGGGCCATCACCATCCCTGCACAGCTACCCGCATGCGTGCGCACCTCCCACACGTTCTGCTATACTCTAGTCCTCCTATGACTGCCTTGGTACACGTTTCTGCGCCGAATTTTACTACTCAGCTCCCAAATGCAGCCGGCCAGGCTGTCTATGTGCGCAAATGCCACGCTGACCACGGCTTCTACCGAGCGCATGGCGGAGCACCGATGGGGCACCACCACTCCAGCAGGTTTCCGCTGGCACCACGCACCTCCCACATGTCGTAGTCAGCCAGTGCGGCCGCCAGCTCCGGCTCCTCGGGCGCCGCCGCACGCAGGCGGGCCGCATCCGCCACCAACCCCGCCAGCTCCGAGCGGGGCGGGCGCCGGGTCTTACGGAACCTGCGCATCCCACAGACCGGCGGCATTCTTCAGGTTGACACAATGTCACATTTTCGCAGACCTGCACCATGCATCCTGCCCCCATGCACCTCCATTCCCCCAGCCATGCACCCCAGTCGCCCCACCTCTTACCGCCGGGCCCCAGCTGCCGGGCCCCCAACACAGCCAGCCCCCATAAGCACACATCGACCTCGTTACCCCAACCATGCAGCCACCCTCTTACAGCAGGGGTCCAGCTGCTGGGCCCCTACCGAATCAAGGCCCCTCAAGCGCCCATACAGCTTATGCACCCAACCATGCATCACCACCTCAGGCAGCAGGGCTACAAATGTCGTTCGAGTACCAAAACGAGACCCCACAGGCGTCCATCCACCCCACCTCATGCAGCAGGGCTCCAGCTGCCGGTCCACGTCCAGCTGCCTCGCCCCCATCGCGGCACACAGCGGGCAGGTCCACCTCCTGGCCGCCCGCGCCACCACCGCGTTCACGCCTACGCAGCGGTTGTGGTAGTAGTCCCCGCACGTGTCGCACACGGTGGGCACGTCCTCCTGGCCCACGGTGTTAAGACACAGGCACGACACGCGCGCCTTGGCGCCCGACCCCTCCTCGTCATCCTCCTCCTCCTCCTCCTCTCCATCGTCCCTCTCCTCGTCCGCATCCGGCTGCGACGCCGCCTTCCCGCCTCGCTTCCCCGACCGGCGGGAGCTGCCCGCCTGGCCCCCCTGCGAACTCTGCTGCTGCTGCTGCTGCTGTTGCCCTGCACCCTCAGCCCCGGGGGAGACATCCCGCTGCTGCTGCTGCTGGGCACCCCCCGCGCCGCCCTGCTGCTGCTGCGGCTGCCTCGCCGCCCGCGCCTGCACCGCCGCCAGCAGCGCCGCATACGTCTCAGGTGTCCTCGCCTGCGCCCCCTTCTTCTGCCCCGCAGCCCCCGCCCCCTGCCCCCTCCTACTCACCCCTGGCCCCGCATCCACGTCTCGCTCCACACTCCCCCGCCCTCCATTTGCCTCCCCGCTGCCGCCTGAGCCACGCTGTGGCCCGCTGCTCGCACCGCTGGCAACCCGCGACAGCCGCGCACTGCCGCCCCCTGCCTCCTCGCCGTCCTCCGCCTGCCCCGACCCGCTGCCGCCCGCCCCCGGGCCCAGGCCGTACCGCTGCCGTACGACGTCCATCTGCAGCAGCGCCGCCAGGGAGGCGGCGGTGGTGGTGCACAGCGCGTGCATCCCCTTCTCCAGCTGCGGCAAGCGGGGACGGGTTGCATCATCTTCAAGCATTCTACCAATTAACAGGGTCGAGCCAGCCAGGGCTGTATCAATGATACCTATCACTTAGGGACGTCAGAAGCTACGTGCAAAACGAGCTGTCGTCTACCAACGTCCACCAAACAACTGAGCCTGCAGACCCCACCCTGTGCCCTGTACAAGGTGTGCCCCCTGCAGCCCCCTGCGCCCCTTGCCCCCCACCTTGAGCAGCGTGCCCCGCTTGATGAGCGCCCTCCGCAGCCGCTCCCGCCACTCCTCCGTGCGCTCCGCCCACGTGTCCAGGGCCTCCTGCAGCAGCTGGTCCAGCGCCAGGGGGGAGGCCGCCTCCTCCTCGCGCAGCCGCTGCAGCTCCGACAGCGAGGCGCGGGGGCCCATGCCGCGGATCACCATCTGCACGGCAGCGGCACAGCACGGCGGTACATGCGGATGCATGGCGAGGTGAAGCGGGGCAGAGCAGGGGATGTTGGGGCGCATAGCGCAGGCAGGAAAACGTCTACCTTTGCACCGGTGTCAAACGGCGTAAGTCAGCACGTGGGTTGGACTAGGATAAGAGCATGATCAGCACACGCGGCCCACACCCCATTCAGCACCCCACGCCCCAACTTTTACTTGGACGCTTGCCACGCACCTGCACGCGCGTGGCCCTCCTCCTGTGGTCCGTCAGCAGCTCGTCCAGCTGCCGCACCACCTCCGTGTGCAGCGGCAGCCCCTGCCCCTCCTCCTTCCACTCCATCACCTCGTCCACACGCACAGCCACGTAGTCCGCCCCCGTGGCGCGCCCGCCTGTGAGGCGCACGCTGACACGTGCCTCGTAACGCTCGAGCGCCGCCAGCGCCGCCTGCAGCGCCGTCCGCAGCTGCGCGTCCACGGGCAGGGCACGTGTCTGTGCCTCCTGCAGCTCATCACGTGCGGCCTGCGCCGTGCCCTTGGGTACGACGGGTTTCGGAGGCTCGGGGCGGCGGCGGGCGGATGGGAGGGCGCGCGAGGGGGCGCGGGGAGGTAGCAAGGAGGAGGGACCGGGGGCGGGAGCAGGGGCGGGGGCGGTGGAGGGTTGCTGCTGGGAGCTTGTGGCGGAGGGTGCAGGGGAGGTGGCGGCAGGGGTACCTGCGGGCGCCGGACGCCGTGGGTCGCGAGTGGCCGCGGTGGCGGCCGCGGCCGTTGGTTGCTGCTGCTGCTTCGGCTGCTTGCCCTCCGCGTCTGGCGCGGTAGGTGCACCCGGCTCTGCCGCAGCTGCAGACCCTCGCCCCTGCTCCTGCTCTTGTTCCAGCGGCTGCTGGCCCGCCGGCTGGGGGTCGGCGGCTGCAGAAACCGCAGCCGGCTGTCCCGCAGCGACTTCTGACACCACCCCTGCTGCTGCTGCCGCCGCCTCACCCTCGGGCTTGTGCGGCCCCGCGCTGGGCTCCTCTCGCTCAACTGAGGCTGCACGTACCGCGGCCTGCTGTTGCTGCTGCTCCTGGGCCTCCGACTCCTGGCGCTGCTGCTCCAGCTGCTCTTGCACCTCCTTGTCCAGGTTGAACACGTGGCAGAAGGCCTTCCGCACCTACAAGAAAACGCACGAGCACGCTGCACGTCAACCAACAGCCCTTCGGCTTACATGTGCGCTGTACGAAGCGAGGCTGCTGCCGCCACGGTTGTGTGCTACACACGTGTCGTCACACCCTGACCCCCAACAGGCCTACGGCCGCCAAATGACAACACCGACTTACACCAGTTCACTCTCATTCACACATATCCTTCAACCTGAATACCATCGGTTTCCCACCACATCTGCAATTCTGCGTCCGCAGCAGATAGCTTGCAACTGCACCCACCCGCTTGTTCCACGACACGGCGTCCCTCCACGCCCGCAGCTTGACCACCTCGGGCACGTCCAGCCCCGCCTCCTCCGCCTCCGCCAGGACCTCGTCCACCTCCGCCACCGCCTCGCCGCCGCCGTCGGGCGCCGCCGCCGCCGCCGCCGCCGTGGCCACCGCCATGATGGTGCCCGGAGCGACACGTGCCAGCACGTCGGCGGCGCGGCGGCGGCTGGCGGCCACGCTCTCCAGCAGCTTGCTCAGCTCCGCCAACTAGGATGGCAGAACAGCACCACATGAACAGTTGGCAAGGTGCAATACTAATTCCTTCACTGCTACAGCTGCAGTGACAAGTTACCGGATCATTGGTTGCCATACATGTGCTTTGGGTAAGACAGGCCAGTGGGGGGCTGCGGGGTGACTGCAGTGTGCCTGTGCATGCACACCTAGCCCGGTGCAGACGACGTGAGAGCTGGTGGTACGCGTAACACCCGACGGGTGGGGGGTGGCGATGCCGCAAGCGCCGTAAGCACGCCGACTTTACATGCTGCAACCAGAACGGGGCCCTGCACCCACCTGTGGGTTGGCCGACTGCGCATTTATCCTCGTGACGCCTCCCAGCGCCCGCTCTATCTCCCCCAGCGAGGGCTTGACGCCCCGCTGCACGTCGGACAGCAGCCGGCCTGTGGGAGCAAAGAGTGGACCACGTCATGACGAGGGGCACGCCTGAAAGGGCCATGACTATGAGGTCCAGCGTGGGCACCTTCATCCTGGTGGTGGCAAGCAAAGGCACGCACCACACACGCACCTGCTTTCAGCTCGAAGTCCTCCGCCGCCGCCAGCATCTTCTGCGCCGCCGCCATGCGGTCCATCCGCAGCCCCAGCCTGCCGCCCTCCTCCACCAGCTCCCGCAGCTCCCCCACGCTGGCAGCCGCAGCAGCGGCAGATGCGTCGCTCAGCACGTCCGACCCGGACGCATCCCTATCTCGGTCGCGGCTGCTGGGTCCGGCCGCGGCGGCGTTGGCGGCTGCCTCCAAGGCGGCAACCTCTGCGAGGGCAGCCAGCTGTGAGGGCGGCGGCGCGCCGCGGCGCTTGACGGGCGCGGGAGCCGGCGCCGGCGCGGGGGCGGGCGCGGGCGTGGTCTCGCGGGTAGAGTCTGGGGAAGCGAAGGTGGCCAGCAGCGCCTGGGCCTTGCGGTCCCATGCCTGCGTGGGGGATGCATGCGTAGGGGAAGCACGTGTGCGGGGTCTGGCCAGGGCAGCAGGGGACGCAGGAGTCAGCAGGAGACAGCGGAGCGGGCTAGAAGATGTCCGCCTTGGCACCGCGACGCCCGGATAAGTACGGCGCCGACTCCAGCAGCCCTGCTGAAGCTGGGCATAAACACCGCCGCTCGCCGAAATCAGCAATCCGTCGCAGCCGGCAGGACCCCCCGGCTCCCCACACAGGCCTAGGAATGCCTCCCCTGCATCGCCACGTCGCCTACCTGCGCCGCCTCCACCTTGGCCTTTAGCTGCTCGTACACCTCGCTGCCCTGCGCGCCCATGGCGACCGCCTCCTCCAGCGCCTCGCTCAGCGTGTTGACGGTGGTCTTGGCGGAGGCGGACGCCATCAGCCGCCGCGCGCTGTCGTCCCACTCGCGCCGCCGGATGGACTGCCGCAGCGTGTCGGACTCGGACAGCGCGACGCCAAGGCGCTCGCCTGCGGCGCAACAGTCCACCAGAGAACGGTCAACAATCGCAACTCTACATGCCATCCGCGACATTGTATCAAGTGTACCCGAATTCTGCCACTCTGGACATTGTATTCATGTTCTGCGTAAGGCATAAGCACTGGACTGTCGGTGAGCGAGACAGAACTACCAGCAGCATTGTGCAGTTCCGCGTGAGAGGCGCGGCGAAGTGACTTCGTTTACGATGCAAACTGTACGGTACGGCTGTGTGCGCACCTGCGTGCAGCAGCTGCCGCAGCTCCTTGAGAGAGGGCGGAGGTTCCGCGTTGCGCGCCGCCTCCAGCCGCGCCAGCCACTCCTCTGCGCGGTCCACCAGCTCCCTCACCTGCCGCACCTCGGGCAGGTTCACCTGCAACAGCAAAGCGTCACAACCGACAAAAACACAGATGAAAACCTCTTTGTACCTACACGGCAACTTGCATGGATTCCGCAATGCACACAAGGCTCTTTGCAACGCATTCGCCTCTGCCCGCCCGTCACAGCCGCTTCCTCTACTGGACGATAACACCACGCCTGTCGGCCTGCCACCCACCGGTATGTCGGCGGTGGAGGTGATGAAGGACCGCAGCTGCTCCAGCGGCGCCTTTACACGCGCCAGCTCCTTGCCCGTCGCCGCCGCCGCCTCCACCCGCTCCACCAGCCCCGCCAGCCCCGCCGCTTCCGGAACGGCCACCCGCGCCGCCGTCATCTGCGCCTGCAGAGACCTCAACTGCGCCAGGGACGGCAGCCGCCCGCCCTTCCTGGCCGCTCCTTGGGACGCCGAGGCCTGCGAGCCGCCAGCCGCCGCCGCCGCCGCGTCCCCGCCCTCCCCTTCCGCCGCCAGCGCACCGAGGATGTCCCTCGCCACCGCCGCCAACTGCCTCCCCGCCGCCAGCCGCTGATTCACCTCCACCACCTCCGGCAGCTCTACCCCCAGCTTCCCAGCAGCTACCGCCAGCTCCTCAAGCGCCGCCAGCGACACCAGCACCTTCCCACCAGCTTCCTCCTTTCCCCCGGCGCGCCCTCCGCCCGCCCCAGGGCTCGCAGGCGTCGACGCCGCCGCCGCCGCCGCCGCTCCCCCCGTCCCCGCCGCCCCCGCCGTCACCGTCGCATACTTCTCCTTCCAAGCCATCGCGTACTCGTACACCTCCTTCAGCTGCGCCAGGCCCTCAAGCGCCACGGGCGGCGGGTCCCACGCTAATACACTCGACAGCTGCGTCAGAGACGGCCGGTTGCGGGCGCACCCGGCCACGTCCGCGGCCCACTCCCGCGCGCGCAGGCAGCGCGCCTCCACCTCCCGCGCGGGCGCCAGCCTGGGGCCGCCCCACAGGAACTGCTGCACCTCCGCCAGGGCCCCGTCCACGTCCTGCAGGCTGGCGGAGGAGGCCTGCAGCAGGGAGGAGGTGCGCTCCGCCCACGCCGCGCCAGCGGCAGCGTGGCGGTCCTCCAGCTGCAGGGTGAGGTCAGAGGGAGGAAGGGTCAGGAGGGGATGTTGCCTTGCTCGTGAGTACCGGTCCGGTATTACACAGGGACGATGTGGCCAAATCCACTTGCTATGCCAGGCCGCTGCTGTCCAGGAGAGCACAAGGCTGTCTGGTACTGCTCAGGGCGCTGCTGTGTGAGGTTATCAAGCTAAAGCCGGGCCTTTCCAGGCACATGCTGCTTTGTATGGAGCTGCTGGCGCTGCTCCCGGCCGCAGGCACGGCAGCCCCACCCCGACCTGCCGTGGTGTACTCCTAAACGTAGTACGATGTTCGTACACCTCCCTTCGAGCACTCTGGTTCCCCTCACCTGTTCCAGCCCTGCCAGCTCCACCTCGCCCTGCTCCGCCTCCTCCTCCACCTTGACCACCAGCAGGGGCGCCTGTGCCGCAGGCACCAGCGCGCCAGCGGCAGGGACCAACGCCCCTGCTTGCGCGGCATCCGCATCCGCACCCGCGACAGCAACGACAGCACCGGCGCCGCTTGCGTCCCCGCCAGCAGGACCCGGTGCAGCGTCCAGGTCCTCCTCCGCCTTTGCGGGCACCAACGCCATTGCTGCCGCTTCCACCCCGCCGTTGCCCATAGAAGCGCCCTGGCTGCCCTCCGGAGCAGCCACACTGCCACCTGCACCCGCAGCCTCCACAACCTCCATCGCATCGCCGCCCCTTTTCGACCCCTCCCCGGGCCGCGCCTCCACCCCTTGCAGCTCCCCCTGGGCGCCCTCCCCGGAGTCAACATCCATGGCGTCACCTGCTGCACCCGTCGCCACCTCCTGCCCCTCGCCTTGCCCCTGGCCCTGGCCCGCTGTCCCCGCCTCCGAGCCCGCAGGCGGCGGCAGCGCCAGCGGCGCCTCGCCCGTCAGCGCCAGCGCTCCGCCGCCCGCTGTGGAGCTGGCCGGGCCAGGCTGCAGAGCCGGCTTCTCCTCTTGCTTCACCAGCGGCACCAAAGCGGAGCCCGCTGTGGGCTTCAGCCGCATGACGGACCGCACCGTGGCTGGCGGGGGCGCAGGGGGCCCCGAGGCGCGCGCCGCCTCAGCTGCGGCAGCGTCGGCGGCGGCCGTGGCCTCCGCCTCCGCCGCGGCGGCAGCCGCCACGGCGTCGCTGGTAGCGGCGTTGGCGGGCACACGGCTCTCCACCTCCTCCAGCATCTGCGGAGATAGGCAAGGCAGGTTTACAGTCGTACAGTGTCGTAAAAGCTGTGCAAGTCGAGAGCGCCGCGTGCCAGTCAGACCAACCTTAGCTTGCCGTGCACCCAAAGGCGCTACTGCGGAGGATTGCAATACCGTAACACTCCGGGAAGCTACATACGGCAGTATGGCAGGGCCACACGGGCCACCGCCCACGCGCCCACGCACCTCGAGCAGCTCCACCACCGAGTACCTATACACCAGCCGCCGCCGGCCCATGGGACACTCGCACAGCGTGTCCGCGTGGTGCAGGCACACCAGCCGCCCGGGGCAGCACTGGCACTCCACCGCGCCCGCGTGCAGGATGGCATGGCACGTGGCACACTCGTCCTCCGGCCCCGTGCCCACCACAACCCCCTGCACCCCCGCCCCCTGCACCCCCGGCTCCTCCTTGACCCCCGCGGCCGGCTTCCGCCCTGGCTTGCCATCCGGGGAAGCCGGCGGCAGTGCAGGTAACGCGCCTCGCTGGTACTTTATCCGCCCGCCGCTGCCGCTGCCGCTGGTCCCGGCCCGGTCTGCGGCCATCATGCTGGGGCTGCCCTGCGGCGCCCTGCGGCTGCACACCAGGCCCCGCTCCCACAGCCCCAGCATCAGGCGGTGCTGCTGTGCGACGAGGCGGCGCAGCGCGGGGCCCGAGTGCATGCACACGGCGGGGGAGCGCTCCAGGCGGCACACCTTGAGCAGCAGCTCCTCCTGGCAAAACACCTGGTTGCATCAGAGCAGGTGGCCAAAGAGACAGTACATATCTAAGTGCGGACGCACGGCAGACCGGGGCGTTTGAGGTCCACAACGCGAAAAAACGTGCGCCCGGTTTGTCACTCCCACGCATCAGCTGCGCGGCCATGGGGGCTTGTCCGTGACCCTCAAGTTATTCCTCCCTCATTCATGTCGGCTGCTAGCCGCTGCGGCCCCACGATGACAGCCATGTAGCTTCGTGCTGGTGCGGGTGCGGGTCATGTTGCAGCACATGCACCCAGAACGTCTTATACCCCTATACCCCCTCCCCCCGGTTCCCTACCGGCGGCCTGCGGTACAGGCGGTACCGCTGCTCCGCCCTGCCCGCGTGGCGCAGCCAGTCCGCCGTAGCGAAGTTGACCGACTCGGACACGTTGAGCCCCAGGTCGACCGCGGCCGTGTACACCCCCGGCCACGTGACCACAAACTCCCCCGGCTCCTGCGTCACCGCGTACACCGGCACCCCCGCCGCCTGCAGGCTGCGCGGGCTGACCATGGTGACCAGCTGCATGAGCAAGTCGGGCTGTACGGCAAAGTGGTCGGGCAGGGTGGCGCGGAAGGCGCGCTCGAAGGCGGCGGCGGCGCGGGCGGGTACGGCGTACAGGCGGCGCGCCTCGCCGCCGGCGTGCAGGAAGCTGGCGCTGTACAGGCCGTGGTCCTCCACGTGCCAGCAGGAGCAGGAGAACAGCATGCCCACGTGCAGCCAGGGGGCGGATATGCCGGGGATGGTGTCGGGCACGTGGCGCAGGAGGGAGCCCTGGGGGATGGACAGGGGCGTAACAGTGAGCGGGATGGAATGGAGTTGGAAGGGGTTCGGTTTGCGGAAGAGTGGGATAGCCGTTAAGGAGAGGGTGTTGCGTGGCGTGGCGATATACGGCAGTCAAGGTTGTGTGCTTCAGTATGGACTGTGTGTGCAGCATACAGAGGCCTTGGGAAGCACGCTGACGACTGGAAGGACGGCATCGCGCCTCACACGGCTGGGCACTCACCGGCTGCCGCATGATGTTGTTGAGGTTCCACTTGTGCAGCGCGTACGGCGACTCGGGGTGCGTGGCCACGGTTGGGAAGCCACTGCCCACGCTGCTGCAGTCAAGGTTAACAGCACACTGCACCTGGACGTTGTCCTCCGCCTCCTCCACCAGCCGCCAGAACTCCGCCTCCGTCTCCTCACGCGTTGCCTGGGGGCCGCAGCACGGCAAAGGAGGCGCTGCTTCATACACGCCGCATCGAGCGGTATGGCAGTGAAGCCCAGTGTCGCCGCATCAAGGCACACGTGTGTGCTGAGGGGATGCACACGCACACACGCGCAGGCAAACCACACTGCCCAACGCACCCGCTTCGCCTTGGCCTCGCTGCCCCAAAACTTGAGCTTAAACGCCTGCGCCTGCTGCTCAAACGCCGGCAGCGTGGTGCGCTCGCCCTCGCGGAAGGCGTAGCTGTCGCTGTCCGCCTTCTTGCACAGCGGGCACACCCACTCTCCCTCGGGCACGGCCGACAGCGGCGGGCTGAGGCAGAAAAGGTGGAAGCCCAGGTCGCAGCGGTCGCACAGCAGGATCTGGTCCTCCATGTGGCCCCCCTTGCACAGCTCGCACACCACGCCCGACAGCTCATCATCGTCCTCCTCGTCCCCGTCCTCCAACTCGTCATCACCGTCTGCGTCGTAGCCGGCGGCGGCGGCGGCAGCGGCACCGCGGCCCCTGCCGCGGCCTCGTCCGCGACCCCGGCCGCGACCTCGGCCCCGCCCACGACTCCCCCGGCCACGGCCACGGCCGCGGCCCCGACCGCCTTCCACAACGGGGCCCTCGGCGGCTGCTGTGACGGCGACAGCGGTGGAGGCGGAGGGCTGCTGCGACGGCGGTGGAGGCGGCGGCATGGTGGTCTTGGCGGGCGCGGCTGCCAACGCGCCGGGCGTCTCGCCGCTGAGGAGGGCGTCTAGGGAGCCGCGCTGCGTGCAACACGGCAGTGGCAAGAAACGGGGCCATATATTGCATGTTCACAAATTTCAAGAACATAACCGACTTTCAGACGTCATGGCCAGCAGGTGCACGCACCGGAGAGAAAGCTCCACTAAATAACGACGTGAAGCTTTGCAACTGCGTGGTGGCACAGCCCTAGTTACCTTGGGTGCACTTGGACCCGCAGCGGCCGCTCCCCCGGCACCCCTTCCACCCGACGCCGCAGGGCCCGGCGAGGCCACAGGGTGCGCCAGCCTCCGCCGCTTCAGCGCCGGCTGTGCAGGCGGCGCCGAGTTCGGCTGCACAGCCTTGGATGCCGGCGGCGCTGCGGCAGGGCTCGCCACGGGAGCAGGAGCTAGCGGAGCAGGTGCAGACACAGGCGCACTGACAGGTGCGGGGACAGGTACCGCGGCAGGAGGCCGAGGCGGTGCAGCTGGGGCGGCAGGGGCAGGGGCTGGGCGGGACTCGAACACTCCGCCGCCCATCAAGGCCCCCAATATCTCCGCCGCCTCCGCCATGTCATCGTCGTGGTGCTGAGCAACACCTGGCACCGCCGCCGCTCCTGCTTCTGCCGTTGTTAAGCCTTGCCCGCCAGTCGCCTTCTGCCCCTCCTCTTCCTGCTGTTGGCGCTGCTCCAACGCCGCGTGGGACTGGCCTGCTTCTACACGCGCCTGCACACGTGCTGTGGATGGATCTGCGGCCTCTTGATTCACGGTACCGGGCTGAGCGCCGCCCGCGGCCGGCCCCCCCGCTGCTGGGGCTGTGCGAGGCCGCTTGTCGATGTGCACCTCGCTGCTCGGCCCAGGCGCTGACACTGAAGCCCCGGCTGGGGTTGCGCACGTTCCTGTGGTGCCGGTAGCGGCAGCGGCCGCGCCAGCAGCAGCCGCTGGGGCTGCGCCCACAGCAGCTGGTGCGGGGGCTGCAGCCCCAACGGCAGTGGGCACAGCCACCGGCGCTGCGGCTCCCGTGGCAGCACCCGTGGCCGCAGCAGCAGCCCCGCGCCCACGGCCACGGCCAGCTGTAGCTCGCCCCGTGGTCGCGGAGCGCCTGCCACCCGCACGTGCAGCCGCTATTGCTGCCTTGGCGGCCCTGGCGGCAAGCGTGGACGCCAGGGGCGGCCGCCCGAGGCGGCCACCGCGACTGCCCACGCCACGGCCACGGCCACGGCCGCGACCAGCAGCCGCCACCGGCGACCCCAGCTCCTCGGCCACCGCCCCGGACGTACCAGCCCCCGCCTCCGCTGCTCCCCCGACCGCCGCACCACCGGGTGCGGCTGTGGCCGCCGTGGGCTCCTCAGCCCCTGTCGGGCCCGATCCTCCCCGGCCGTCCGCGGCAGCAGAGGCGCTGCGGCCCCTGCCCCTGCCACGGCCCCTTCCACGGCCCAGGCCGCGACCCCTGCCCCTCCCCGTCACACTAGCCACCACGACCCCACGGCCACGCCCGCGCCCGCTGCCCACCACCACGCCCCGGCCCCGACCCCTGCCGCGCCCACGCCCCCGGCCACGGCCACGGCCCCGACCTGTGGCTGACCCCGTAGCCCCGCCCTCCGCGCCTGCATCAGCCACCGCCTCAGCCGCGGACTCAGCTCCGGGTCCTGCGCTGCTGCCCCTGCCTCGCCCGCGCCCCCGCCCGCGCCCACGGCCCCGCCCAAGCCCGCGGCCGCGGCCCCGGCTGCGACCGCGCCCACGCCCACGGCCAGTCACCCCAGTATCGCTGCCCGCAACACTGGCGCTCCGGCTCCGGCCCCGACCGCGGCCCCGGCCTCTACCACGGCCGCGGCTCCGGCCCCTGCCGCGCCCTCGGCCTGTGCTGCCCTCCGCGCCGGTGCCCGCCTCCCCGTCTCCATCTGCTCCCCCGGCCTTTACATTCGCGCCTGCGTCGCCCTCCTGCTCATCGGCGCGCTTGCGCTTGCGCTCAGACCCTCCCTGGTGCGACTGGTCCTGGGAGGGTTGCGGCCCGCCGGAATCCTCCTGGGGTCGCTTTGGGGGACGGCCACGGGATTTTGGCCCTGCCGGGGTATCGTGCTGCTTAGAATGGAGGCCACTTCCGCCAGCACCGTCCCTGTCCCCTGACTCTTCCTTGACGGCCGCTTGGGCGGCAGCTGCTGCGCTTGTGCCGTGCTTCCAGTCCTCGTACGGAAGCACGTGCTTTGTATAAACCTGGCGCATACAGTAAGCGAGTGTGCTGGCAGGGAGTCCCGACCGTTCGTAGATCTGCACGGCGCGGGGACGGGGTGGCAATGGGGAAGTCGGGCCACCTGGGGGTCATGTTTGACTGCGCAAAGACCAGTTGAGTGACGTCGTGTACGTAGCCGCCGACAGCCAACACAGTGTCTTATGGTGCTACATGGTCATGTTACCTGCAAGACTCTTGCAACGTCTTTCCATTTCTTGTGCTCGGTCACTGCGCCGTAGCCGCCGCGACGCTGAACAGTGCGCCAGAGGACGAAGATGTCTACATCCTTGCCCTGAAGTTGCGGATATTTCCATTTCTGCAAACCATATTATTTCGCAACATTATACAATGTCAGTTTGATTTGAGGTCGAAACCTGTGCAGCGGACAAAACAGCAACAGTATGTAGCCACTTGGCATCGCCCCTTCCGCTAGCCACTCACCAGCAGCTTCTTGCCCTGAGTCTTCAGGAACCTGTCATAATCCTCGTAAAATTCTGATTGGGCTTGGTGAAAGTCTCGGTGCTGCAGCTCGTGCACCAGCTGAACCCGAGTCCCGAACGCCAGTTCCTCCCGCTTCATTACGCAAGGAGGCGACCAGCCGGCAGGGGGCACCACCTTGCAGATGCCATAGGGCTCAGCCAGCGGCCGAATGGATGCCAGGTAACGCAGCGGGTCGTCGAACTCCTCCGGCGAAGGATGAAAGACCGGCGCGTTTGCCAGCGACATCGGCCTCGCACCTTGCCCCTGGCCTGCTGTTCCGGAGGCCATTTACAGCTGAAATGTGAGGGCTCAAGTCTGTTGCCCGCGGCGAACCTCGGTACCCTGGGACATCACTTTGTCCGTGTTGAACGGCCCAACGTCGTTGACTAGCGACCTTAAGACATGGTTAAACTATCAATAGATGTTGGGAGTTTTGGCACGCCGTCCGTGCGCTCTCCTAAAGTCTGCGGCTTTGTTATTTTACGGCCTGGGGCGCCCATGATGCGCAAGCGAAATCGGCGCGCCCTTGGGCAGTACCATTGCATCGCAAGTAAAGAAAATCACTTTATCGCGCTCTGCAGTGCACCGGCACCTCTCCCACGCTTGTGCACTGGTTTCGTCCCAAGCGCGACCGGCACCCTGCTCCCGACAGCCCGCGCGCTGTGTCCTGCTCCGCAGGATTACACCAAAATGGGTATTAACGGTACCAGCAAATATACATGAATGATCATCGGCTTGTCCTGTGTCGGCAGCTTTGTGACACAGTACCTGCTGAGCGGTTAAATGGCTAACGATGCCCGCGGCGGGAGCGAGGCAGCCGGCTCGGTGCGGTGGGCCCCCAGATCAACAGTGTAATGGTATAAAAGTAAAGCATGTTTCGCTGCAGCGCTCATGCACTAGCTTACCTCTGTCGGCCAGTGCTTCTACGGTCACTCCAACTTATCGCGCAAGCTTTCTTCCTTCTGAGCATGCCTCGCCATTCGGTAGGTGAGATGTCGTTAAAATGTGCATGTTAAATGACCACTGTGGTGCATATGTGTGCAGCGGATGGGTGAGGAGCAAGCGTCAGCGCCCGGTCTCCCTCACGCCCTACGGCTCGTGTGTTGTGCGTCGACGCTTGAGGTAGATGATTCGTGACAGTGTTGCAGCCGTTGTAAACCAGCTTGCTCCGATCACGCAGCATTTGTTATTGTTAGGCAGTGATGCATGCATTGGCAGACATGGCGGCAGTCAAAGGTGTGGTGCCGTCAGTTGTATCACATGGAAGTATTGCAAGGCCAGACGGCAATGCCTACAGTTCCTGCGTCAAGTCGTGTTGTTCCCAAATATACGCGTGTAAGCTGTAATGCCGGTGCGATATTATGGTACCGGACCCACGGGCAGTTCACGTGATGTGCGCCTCAGCAGAGCGTCACATGCCTGAACCTGCCTTCACAGTGCCTTGCCCCTTACTTGTGCTTTTGCCTTGAACCTGTACTATTGCATTATGGGGAGCTCGTGTGTACTTAGACGTGTTAAGTCAACGCTTTGCATGCTTTGGTGCGTACGCTGGCAAATACAAGCGGTTTAAAGCGTCTAAGGTGAATGGCAGAAGCACCCTAAAGCACTACTACTGTAGCACATCCAATTTCATGCAGAGGCTTGACCAGTTTCAGTACTGAAGTAGGGAGTTCCCGCAAGGGGTATTGACAAACGGCAAGTTGTTTCTGGGGTTCACATCGGAGACAGCAGAACGGAGAGGGTGACTGTATATGTGAACGTCAAAGAGCGTTTAGGTATGTGTCGAAACAACCATGTAACACGTGCCAGCCAGCAGCAGGTACAGGAAATCAGCAGAAAAGAGCGCAGCAGCAGGGTGCAATACCAGCGATTGCTAGTATAACAAAAAGGTTTAGGGGAGCAGTTGCTACGTACAGAGGTTGGCGCCGGAGAGAAATGCTACGGTGTATGTAGGCTGTCCAAACGGTCAAACCCCACCCCTCACCCCGTGTCTGTGTAGGATGCGGTACTACAAAAACAGGAACCGCTGTGCAGTGGGCAGGGACTGGGGCCTCGCTTCATCATGGACATCCCAAACCGTGACTTTTCGGAAAGGTACTGGTACTTATCTGCAATCGGCACCACCGCCGTGAGTGTGGTACAGCGGTACCCGGTATATATTGCACCCTTACTTGTTGCAAGCATGCCCTGTTAACAGTTACTGATACCGTATAACGTTGCAGTACAGGGGTGTAGGACGTTCACTGTATGCCATGGCCTGCACCCGTTTGCTCTGGCATTATTCCTGTTGTATGAATTCAACAGCAGCAAATTCAGATGCAACGAGTGGTCAGGTGGTGGGCACGGCTGTTCTTTGGGAACCCCTGCCTATTAAAAAGTGTACCGGTGCTGTGTGCGTGAGTACGAGCACGAGTGCTGCACTGTGCATTCTCTCGTCTGGTGCCTGGTGTGCTTGGAAGATCCCGGCTCCACGTGCTCTGCTGCAGCAAAGAGGCAGTACTTGGCATAAGCGCTGACTGCTGCACGTCATCGCGTTCAAGTCGCGTTTGCGAGCGAGTGCGGTTTGGCTGTTGTGCGCAGGGGTGGTTGCGCACGTGCATGAGGCACGTAGGTACTTAGACCGTAGAAAAGGGATCATGTACAGCCACGTCAACACCCGAGCGGTGCGCAGCAGGAGCCAGATGTCAGTCCACCTGGTCTTGTAGGTAGGGTACGGCAATGCCCACACCTGCCGATTACTGTGCATACATGCCTTTCCGTGCTTCGGCATGCCCCAGTTGCCCCAGTTGCCCCTTGTGACGAGCCCCTAAATGGAACCTGGTGGAACGTACCGGCTCTGAGCGAATGGCCAACGATTCGGCACACTTTTCACTGAATTGTTGCACCGTTACACATTCACACCAAGGTCTGTTGGGTGGACGGCCCGCTCAGCCCCGGCGCCCAGCCGCATGTACGCTGGTACGGGCCCCCATCACCCAATACACGCTGTATCTCGTGTAGATACTTTGCAGGCTGCCTGAGACTTGAGATGCTACACTGCCTGACATTGCACAGCCGGTCCCAGGGGTCCCCTGGCCTGTCCCTTGCTGCTCCTGGTACCGGTGATCAAAACCTGGCAAGCGAGAGAACCTTGCATCACAAGTCAGAGAGCAGGTGAGCAAGGAAGCGCAGTATGTCCTTGTGCTGGAACTATCGCAGGTGCGTCTTCGGTTGGTTGCTACCGCCCGCCAGGTTCAAGCCGTACGCGCCATAGCGGTACCGCAGCCCAGCCGTGTACCGCACGGCCTTCACCGACCTTCGTGCGCAGTAGTCCAGTGTGAATACAACTTCTATAGTCATGTTACCCTAATAGGGCGACCTCGTGTTTGTCTCTCAATGGCCCTCACCCCCGAGCTAGGTGGAACGCCAGGTGGAACAACTCTGCCTACAGCCAATACTCCCTCAGCATGTCTTTTATTTCACCGCACTCGGCGTCCAGTCGAGATGGGCCTGACAACACCACAGTCATTATGGTCCGAACGAGGGCCGCCCTTGGCCTGCCGCCAGAGTACAGATGTGCTATACTGGAAATAAGATGTGGTAGTAACTCATGGAGCTCGCCTCGCTTCTCCCGGCCACCGGCAGCGCCTTCGGGCCCGCTCTATTGCGAGCACTGGGCCCGCATCGCCACAGACCAGAAGCACATCGACATAAAGGCAAGGCAAAAGTTTGGACTGTTAAAGTTTGGACTCTTATGGCCACAGCACACTCGCACCGATAATCGCAAGTGCTTCGCGAACGCCCAGCAATTGCTTGATATTTGATCAGCAATTTCATGTCGCACATCAGAGAGCGCTGTGGCTCAAGCTGCGTAAGTGTGTCCAACCGTTTCTACCTGGGCCCACTCGCACGAGGGCCACCCCCCAACGTTCAACCGGATGACCCACAACAAGGTTAACACTCCGCCCAACCCTCTGATGCTGTACTGCAGCTCACTGGAGTGCCGCCGGAAGGCCGGGCAGGGTGGCTGCTATACCGCGCAACTGCGCCACCGCTCCATGGCACGCTGTTCCTCACAGACGACGGCACTGCCGAGGATGCGGAGGCCCAGCAGGGCTATGGTGCCTCGGGGCAGTGGCGCAGCACCAGCATCAAGCTGTGTAAACACGCTAGCATCTTGCGGTTGGGGGCCATGCGCACCTTGAGCAGGTGCGCGCCATGCGGGGGCGTGTGACGGTTGCAGCTGCTGGTGCTATGGCACCGGGGGTGGTACGGGTTACGGGCAAGGCATGAAGGCTGGCATGCATGTTGTCTCCCGCCTTGCATCTGTTACTATGGGCGTGCGTAGCAACCATGGTAGCGTGGGTCCAAAGTCCAAGTCCAAACACGTCCTGGGAGCTGGCGGCACATTGACGTCCACCAAGCGAGGTGCACTGCTTCTCCTAGGCAGGGCTTGCGAGGTGCACGCAGTTGCATCACAAGGGAAGGACTCGGTGCAGTGTATCCTCGTCATGTAGCGCGGCTTCTCCAAGAAGATCCACGGCCAGCAAGATCTCGGCCAGCCTGCTGCCTGCCGCAACCACGCAACCCCACACCCCATGCTCTCTGGTACCATCCGCCCGTGCCAACGCAGACCCCCAATCCCCACCCCCTTGCCGCTCCTCCGCAACCCCAGGCGCGGCTCCGCCTCCCGCGCCGCCATGGCCGCCGCCGCCGTGTCCGCGGCTCAGTCCGGGTCCCTGCCGCTGCAGGATGACCCGCAGCAGGAGCGGGAGGAGGTGGAGCTGCAGGTGCGTGCTGGTGTGGCGGTGCAGCTGCCGGGGCGACATTGGCATAGAGCGGACAGGTACTAGGCGAAGCTACGAGCATGGGCACTTATTAGAGAGGTCAGTAACAACCGCGGGGACGAATGCTTGTGTCATTTGAGTACAGGGAGGGGCGGCACGAGCGGCACGTGATACGGCGGGTTCACCAGGGGCGGAAGGATGGGGCGGGGCCGGACATGGGTGAAGTCTTTGGTGGCCTTCAGCATAGAGACCCACCACCCCTTACCCACCAATCGCTGCACCCCGCTTATGCTGCCCCCAGCTGGACTACCGCGTGCTGCGGCTGCCCAGCCGCCTGGCCCGCCTGCCTGAGCTGGACCTGGTGGGCGCCGGCCTGGCCCGCGCGCAGCACACGTACGCGCACGGGGGCTTCATGGGCGCTGCGCTGTCGCTGCTGAGCGACCCCGAGTGGGCCACCATCCTGCTCAGCAGCGTGGGGGAGGACGACCCCAAGGTGGGTGGTGGGTGGCGGGTGGCGGTGGGCAGGGCTCAGCGAGAGCACGTCCTGCAGTGGGCCCTGGGGCGTCGGTTGCAGGGCACGTGGCACGTCGTGCATGCGCCAGTAAGTGTCAGCAGCGGGACCGCCGTGCATCCGGTTCCCTGGTAACACTGGTTTCCCCTTAGCTACCTACGTATCTGGCACTATTTCCCTTTACCCGCCTCCCCTGCATGCACCTGGCACGATGCTTCTCTCTTTGCCTACGTCCCGACCGAGTTGGCGCACGTGGACGGGGCTTCACATCCCACTTCACTTCCCAAGACTCCAATCCAAACGTTGCTGTGCCACTTCCTCCCTGAGTGCCTGCCGCCTTTTGCCCACCTTGCCCACCACCACAGATGATGGCGCACGTGAACGAGCTGACGGGGCTGGGCGACAGGCACGGCCGCGTGGTGGCGCGGCGGGAGCTGCTGTCGCTGATGCTGGTGCTGGAGAACAGCCCCGTGCTGTGCGCCTACGGCCTGGCCAGGTGGGCCTGGGCCTGGGCTTGGGTCTGAGCAACGTTGTGCGACATGCGCAACGGTTACCCACCTACGCAGCAGTTGATGGAAACCAAGTTCGCGGCAAGCCGGCTCCGGGTGCCACTAGCAACCTTGTTTTGCTGCGCTGCACGGCATGTATGTCTTAGTCATCGCATAGCATGGGTTGCCTCCCTGTTTCGCTGGCTCCCACGACTGCTTGCGAAGGGCCAATACCGCTTACAGAGGGCAATAATGGCATCCAGTGGGCTGCAGTTGCCGCCTCCCCATAACGAAAGCGCATGGTCGATGCGCCCTCTTATACGCCCCTGTCCCGCTCGCCGCTTTCCCCCGGCAGGTCCCACTGCACGGAGCCGTGCCTCCCCGGGCTCCCACCCGCCCCCGCCTCAGCCCCCGCCCCAGCTCGTGCAGCCCTCCCAGCCCTCCCCACACGCGGCTCCACCTCCATCCCACAACCCAGCCGTTTTGGCCGTCCGGCTGCCGACGCCAGCGCGCACACACAGAGCCCCGCGAACGGGCCTGCTGGCGAGAGCCCCAGTGCCGTATCGCCAGGCGCTGCCAAGCCCCCACTGTGGCAGTCGTACGACATGTCCCCCGATCGGTTGCCCTTCGTGCTGCGGGAGGCCAACCGCCGGCCCAACCGCTACGGCTACCACCCGCTGGGCCTGGAGTGGGACCTGTGGCTGGATCCGGACGTGCCGTCAAGTGGGTGCGGGGAGCCAGTGGAGGAAGGAGAGGGTTGACCAGTCGGCCCCGAAGGACTGGTGACATGGCAGCCGGGCACTGGTTGAGAGTCTTCCCAATTGCCAATATCGCTTATGGTTGTGGCTCTGGCTGAAGCGGCTGTGGTTTGTGGCACAACGTGCCACGTCTGCGCTTTGCACTGTAGCTGTACGTTTGTGTACGCGGCAGTCCCGCTGCAAAGCCCACCGGGACTACGGTTGCGCTTGTGTGCCTGTGGCCCCGATCCCTGAGCCACCTTGCTTCCGCCAAACCCATAAATCCTACGTCCTCGCCCCGCAGGCCTGTCCGGTGCGGTGGTGGACCACGGCTCCCCGGGTGACCTGGTGCAGCAGGCGGTGGCCATGGCGCTGAGGTGCAAAGCGGTGCGTAATGGCAGGCCGGTACCGTGGAGGCGCAAGGGCGGCGAGGGGCAGGGGCCTGGAGGTCGCAGCCTGCGGACAAGCATCGGCGCGGCCTGTGCCATACCGTGCAGCTTAAGAGCGAGGCCTGTGCACGGGATTTGCATTTAAGCAGTAGACGCTGGACCGATGCGCAAGGTGCACCGAGGGCTGAGACGTGTCGCCAGGACAGCTTCTCCCCCTGCATCTGCCCCCAAACCCTGCCATGGACCGGGTCATGCGCGTCACTCACTCTCCGTGTACGTTCTGTTTGTCCCCCACCCGCTCAAATAGGTGGCCAAGCAGATGGGGCGCCGCCACAATCAGCAGGCCGGCATCAGCCCGCTCAAATGGCTTACCGACTTCGCCACCTCGCTTAACTCGGGCGTGCGCGGCGCCGATAACGCGCCCCTGCCGCTGCATGCGCCGGGCCCGGGCGGCCCCGGGAAGGGCGCGAGCGCCGGTGTGGGTTACGAGGACGGCGAGGCGTGTCCCTCCCTCAAGACCTATCTGCACCTCACCGTCACCTCGCTGCACCTGCACAACGTGCCCGTGGAGGATTTGCAGGTGGGGAGAGGGCAACCGCAGAGCAGCAAAATAACAGGATCGGAACCCAGTAAGCCTGCGGAGAGGAAGGTTCGCTGTAGGCAATGACACAGAGCAAAAAACGGAGGTCACAATGCTTTCGATACTTACCGGGAACGAGATGAGAGAGGTGGGGTGGGACAACGCCTTCTGTGAGGGCTGTGATGAGGAAGGGGCACGAAGGGGTTGCCTGACGGTTCGGGGAGCTGCAAGTAGCAGCAAGGGCCGAGGGTGGAGGGAAGGGGCGGGAGTCAAAACAGGCCAACGCACAGTCCCAAAGGAACTGGGGAGCGTTGGCCTGCGGCGAGGCTGCGCGACCTTCAGCTGAGAACCGCAGGCGTGAACTCCCGGGGAACGCGTTGGCTGGCTGCGGGTGGCTGGGTTCTGAGAGTGCCACGCCAGGCCCCATACTAAATGCCCACCCGCAGTTTATGTGTGACTAGGGCAGCTCAATGTCGTCTCCCCCCATGCGTGCCTGCAGGCGATGGAGATCGCTCTGCGCGGCTTCCAGCTGGGCTGCCGCGTCCGGCTGGTGGGCAACACGCACACGCACGAGGCGGCCAAGTACAAGCGGCTGCGCGTGTCGCGGAAGCAGCGCAAGGAGCTGGGCGAGGACGAGGCCCGGCCGCCCTCCCTGGGTGTCAACCTGCTCAAGAGCGTGGGCGCCGTCAGCGCCGCCAAGCAGACGCGGGTGCTCAAGAACTACGACTGCGTGATGGGCTTGGGGGCGGAGGGCGAGGGGCAGGAGGGCAAGGGCAAGGGGGAGGGCGGGAAGGAGGAGGGGAGGGAGGAGGGCGGCAAGGGGGGCAGGAAGAAGGTGCAGCCGCCGCCCACCTTCT